>Ga0214235_1000220_pt1 | contig 28999 bp, 21 predicted proteins | sample TroBogypolimnion_2_FD_153073 | JGI IMG/M metagenome (GOLD analysis project Ga0214235, IMG submission 153073) | Freshwater microbial communities from Trout Bog Lake, WI - 15JUL2008 hypolimnion | ecosystem: Environmental > Aquatic > Freshwater > Lake > Hypolimnion/Profundal zone ... | reverse complement strand
GGGGGGGGGGGAGTGAATCGTTACCTTTACTTTGTTTGCAAATAGCGGTTACTTGTTGGCTATCAAGCGGCTTGATAAAGGGTGCGCTCCAAACGGTAGCATCAGGGTAAGTTGCTACGGCAATATCGATGGCCGTGCTTACCAGAGAGCCGGTAGCAAAAAAAGCGATATTGCTGAATTTACCCGATTTGACTTCCAAAAAACTGCCCGCTTTTAATTCTGGCAGGGCACTATGTACGTCCCCACGGTCAGATTTACCCATACGTAAATAAACTGATGACTTGGATTGATATGCTTTATCCATACAAGCGGTTACTTCAAACCTGTCGGCCGGTGAGTAAATCGCAAGATTGGGTATGGCTCGTGTACAGGCAATATCTTCAGTTGATTGGTGACTGGTGCCCAAATGGCTGTAGACAAAGCCTGCGCCATCACCAATAAAAATAACGGGCAATTGGTCATGAGCTACGTCTAGCTTTATTTGTTCAACAACACGAACAGGTATAAATGCGGCTAAACCATAAACAAAAGGTCTAAATCCTGCTCTTGCCAGACCTGCCGCCATTCCCACCATATTTTGTTCGGCAATACCTGCGTTAATATATTGTTTTGGACATTCTCTGCGAAAATCATCAAACAGGGCGTAACCATGATCGCCTGTCAGTAGCAAAACATTAGGATCAGCCTTAGCAAGGCGAACGAGTGTATCTGAAAAAGCCGCTCTCATTGTTCGCTCTCAGAAACCGCAGATAAAGCTTGTGCATAAGTTTCAGAGTCAAGCCGTGTATAGTGCCACATATTGTTATTTTCCATAAAGGGTACGCCTTTGCCTTTTACCGTTTTGGCTATAAGCGCTTTTGGTGATACTGAAGCACTTGCCCATAGTTGCTTAATAGCGTTATCAATTGCCTCTTCATTGTGTCCATCGATGGTTATTGCTTCAAACCCAAAACTTTCGAATTTTGCTTGTATTGAGCCAAGCTCAAGTACCTCTTGTGTACTACCCATAGCTTGAAAGCCGTTTTCATCAACTATCACCATGAAGTTTTTAAGCTCATGATGTGCTGCAAATAAAGCGCCCTCCCAAATAGGGCCTTCATTAATTTCACCATCACCAACCAGTGCGTAGGTTTTTTGATCAGTACCACGTAACTTTACCCCCATCGCCATACCGACACCTACTGAAAAGCCATGCCCCAAAGAACCAGAGGTTACTTCTAGGCCAGGAACGCGAGAATCAGATAAGCCTTTTAAATCGCTACCATCTGCAAAGTAACCGGTAAACGCTTCATCTTTAAGCCAACCTAATTCACGTATACACGCATATTGAGCCATAACCCCATGACCTTTGCTGAGTATAAAATAATCACGATCTAATGCCTGTGGATCGTTGTCTGGATAGCGTAAATGATTGCGGTATAAAACAGCCAATAGTTCAATAATCGAGAACGCGCAACCAATGTGAACGGTTGAGCCAGCAAAGGCCATGTCTAATACAGTCTTGCGGAGTACCTTGGTATCAAAAGCTTTATTTTGGAAAATCATTGCAGATACCTCTTATCAGTTAATACCAAGATAGCTTTCAATCTTACTCGCTGCAAACTCCAGCATTTCTATGGTCAATGCCGACTGTACACCTATCCAAAAAGTGTTGTTCATGACATTATCGGTATGAGTTAATTCACCACTTATGCAATGGTTAGCCATTATTTTTCGAGTTTTCATAACAAAGGTTAATTCTCAATTATTTGTTTAGTGTTTTAATGGACTTGCTTCTATAAAACCCATCAAGCAATCTAAGTCATAATGTGACTTAGCTGATTTAAAATAGGTGTTATGAGAATAGGTTAGGTTTTTATTAATATAGCGTGTTTTTTCATTGGCTATTGATTTTTGTATGGCATCATGTATTTGTCGATAAGCCTTAGGCAGGTTGTCATCGCCGACTTTATAGAGTCCATAGCAGAAAAGTTCATCTGCATAGACGATAAAATCACTACTAGCTTCTGGTTGATTTCGTTGCGCGACAACGAAGCGATAGTACTGATAGGCGTGTAGCAATTGTGCATAAATAATCGAATCAGGCGTACCAGAAAAAAGCGGATGCAATACATGATTTATATTGGCAGTTGCTTCAAAGATATCTTCTAATACTTTAGCTTTTGAGTTTTTAGCCAGCTCGGGTTTTTCATAAAAACTGGCGTACCAGAATTTAAGTAAGTTATCGGCATGTATCGATTCACCCAAGGAGCGGCTAAAACTATTTTCAAAGGTATCGCCTCGCTTGCTTAGATAACCAATGCCTTGTAATTCAAATAAGGCTTTAGCGTAACGATTGAAGTTTTTGTTGCTTATTTTGTCACGAAAATTAATAGGGGACTGGGTGTTGGTGGCATCGGTTATTTTGGCAACCAGTTCGGGGTCTGTGGTTTCATAAAGTCTTACCAGCACGTAAACATTTTCCAAGTCGGCCGGGCGTTTTTTATAAACTTCATAGATAACATGTGTTGTTTGCAAGCCATTGACTATGACTGGGTTTTTAGTTTCTATGGGATATAAGCCTGCTTGCATTTCCTTAGGAATCTTAACTTGTTCTGCGATAACGGTAATACCATTATTTAAAAATGGAAAGTATTCAGCGTAATCGCTTTGTAATGTTTCCCTGATTTTTTTATTGGTTTTGTTATAGTCTAAAAAGCCACGGATGTTATCACTAAAGACTGAATCAATGCGTTTATTAATGTCTTTTTCTTTGTCTAAAAGTTGACATAAATCTAATGCCGCTAAGCGAAAGTTAATGGCTTTAACATTTTGTATCTGAAAAGAAATCAGTGCTTGGGGATCTGATTTAAAAGAGATGTTGGATTTTTGTGCCATAAAGCTGAAATCAACGGTTTTACGTTTTCTGTTTTCAGCAATAAGGCTTTCAATTTGTAGGTAGAGATCATTGCGATCGTAAATTGTAAGGCTTTCATTAGCATTAAGATGTCGCAAAGCTACATCACGATTTTGTTCTGTAATATCACCGCCAAAGATGAAGTGCAGTTGTGTATCTATGGCGCGTCCTGTTTGGGCTAAAGCTTGATAGGTTTCAAACGCTTTACTGACTTTTGTATTGAGTGGTAATTGGGTTACATTGCCAAAAAAAAATAAGTTTCGGTAGTCATTAATAAATTTGGCAAGTACATTATCACCTAAATTTGCACCTGATTTAACCTGAAATACGTGCATAACGGCTTCTTCTTCATCAATGTAAATACCATCCATGCCTCCATCGTGTGAGCCGTTGCCATTTTCAAGACTGGATACATTATCCATAACTTCATCAAACGTCAGATCAAGCACAGCAGCAATGGCTAGAATTTCAAAAGAAAAATCAGCGCTCAAATTAAAACGCTTACCTATGCGGTCAATAAAGCCATCAAGAAAGAGATCACGATTCATATTATGTCGTCGTATAGTTTATTGGTTTACGCCTAAATAAGCTTCAATCTTACTAGCCGCAAATTCAAGCATCTCTATTGTCAAAGCCGGCTGCACACCAATCCAGAAAGTGTTGTTCATAACATTATCGGTATGAGTTAACTCACCGCTGATACGGAAGTTAGCGCCGATCATATAAGGCTGACGCGTTAAGTTACCGGCAAATAATAAGCGTGAGCCGATTTTATGTTCATCTAAATGCGTGAGTAATTCCAAGCGCGTAACGGGGCTATTGTCTTTTACGGTAATAGGGAAGCCGAACCAGGAAGGGTCTGAATGTTCGGTGGCTTCGGGCAGTTGCAAAAAGTTTGCACAGCTTTTTAAGCGTTCTTTCAAAAAGGCAAAGTTATCTTTGCGGGCTTGAATAAACTGCGGGGCTTTGTCTAACTGGGCTACGCCACAAGCCGCTTGCATATCGGTGATTTTAAGATTGTAGCCTAAGTGGCTGTAGGTATATTTATGGTCATAGCCTTTGGGCAGTTCGCCCAATTGCCAGCAAAAGCGTATGCCACAACTATTGTCTTTACCCGGTGGGCAAAAGCAATCACGACCCCAGTCACGAAAACTCTCGGCAATTTTTGATAGCTTTTTGCTATTGGTAAATACGGCACCGCCTTCACCCATAGTGATGTGATGCGCAGGATAGAAACTCAAGGTGCCGATATCACCAAAGGTACCGACCATTTTTCCACGATAAGTCGTGCCCAAGGCATCACAACAATCTTCGATCAACCATAAGTTATATTTTTCACAGAGCTCAGTGACCACATCTAGGTTAAAAGGATTGCCCAGTGAGTGCGCCAACATGATAGCTTTGGTTTTAGGGCTAATGGCGGCTTCTATTTTACTGGCATCAATGTTGTGGGTTTTAGGATCTACATCCACAAACACCGGTACCGCACCAAACTGTAGTATTGGGTTTACGGTGGTTGGAAAACCTGCCGCTACACCAATAACTTCATCACCGAGCTTGATGGCGCGCGCACCTAACTTGGGTGAGGTTAAGGTATTAAAGGCAACCAAGTTAGCCGATGAACCCGAGTTAACGGTGATTAAATGTTTAACACCAATAAAAGCCGCCAGCTTTTCTTCAAATTCTGCATTAAAACGACCGGTGGTGAGCCAGCCGTCTAGGGAGGCTTCAACCATGAGCTTAAGTTCTTCGGCATCGAGCACTTTGCCTGATGGAGGGATAACACTGGTATCTGGAACAAAAGTAGGCGCTTTAAATTTATTCGCTGAAAAGTTATCTACGCTGAACGCTGTTACTTTTCGCAAAACTTGATCTAGCTTTGTTGTATTGAGGCTGGCTACTTTCCGACAAATTTTGCTTTGTACGGTAATGACTTTATCAACACGAACTATACTTTCTTGCTTTAATTTACCTTCTGCTAAATCAGTCTCAGAAATAGTCACTGCCGAAGTATCGAAAGCATACGAATCAAGTTCTGTGCTAATAAACGCAACATTTATATCGTCAAAAGCTCTACGTTGATTAATGGCAATCACTAAACCTGGACGAACTTTACTACCTGTTCGATTGGTATAAGGAAAATCTAAAAGGACAATATCACCGAGCCTTAACATCAAATAGATCCTCCCAGTCAACATTATTATCATCATCGGTATTAAAAAAATGGGTCAAGCCGATGGTTTTAAAATCCTGCTCAGCAGTCGACGTTGCAGAAAAAAAAGATTGAGCTACACTATTTGCTTGATCATCTTTATCCAATACAATAACAAATAGCTCTGCCTCGACAACATCAACTAATGGCGTTAATAGCTGAATATGACCTTCTTTATAAATTGCTTTTACTGCTTGCATGTAAAATATCCTTTATTCATTTGATAATCTGAAATTTGCGCTAAGGTCACTGCTTTCATATCCGCACCTTGCTGATACTGTTTTTGCCACGCTATGATTTGATCCAGAGCCACTTCTAAGCGCCATTTTGGCACCCAGTTCAAACGGGCTTTTGCTTTAGAACAATCCAACTTAAGATAGTGCGCTTCATGCGGGTGCTTGCCATTATCTACCTGCCAACGTGCACCATCTCCCCAAGCTTGGGTTAAATGCTCAACTATCCATTGTACAGGCTTGGCGTCTTCATCATTTGGGCCAAAATTCCAGCCTTCTGCGCAATTTGAACCTTGCTCATATAATGTTTGCGCTAATTTTAAATAACCCGATAAAGGCTCCAACACATGTTGCCAAGGTCTGATAGCATGGGGGTTACGTATATTGACAGCTTCATTATGGGTGATGGCACGCATGATGTCGGGTATTAATCTATCTTCCGCCCAATCACCTCCGCCGATTACATTACCGGCTCTGGCAGAGGCAATCGCTACACCATGCTCTTGATAGTGTTCATGATGAAAGTAGGAATTTCGATAAGCTGCTGTGACTAATTCTGCGCAGCCTTTGCTGTTGCTGTAAGGGTCATGTCCGCCCATAGGTTCATTTTCCCTATAACCCCACGCCCATTCACGATTCTCATAACATTTATCGGTAGTGATATTAACAACCGCTTTAACGCTAGCGCAATGCCTTACTGCTTCGAGTACATTAACAGTACCCATTACATTAGTGGAATAGGTCTCAACTGGATTTTGATACGAATAGCGCACTAAGGGTTGCGCCGCCATGTGGATAACAATCTCAGGTTGTTGTTCTGTAAACACAGTTTGAAGCTTGTCCAAATCACGGATATCACCGATGATACTGGTCATGCCTGATTCAACTTCGGCGATATCAAATAAACTTGGATTAGTTGGCGGTGCAAGGGCATAGCCAATTACATTGGCGCCCATAGATTGTAACCAGAGGGACAGCCAGCTGCCTTTAAAGCCAGTATGACCGGTAACGAGCACTTTTTTTCCTTGAAAAAAAGTGCTCGTTGATAGTGGGTGGTTGATAGTTGATGTCATTGAGCAGCTCGCTTTAATTATGATGCGCGTAGAGCAGATATTTTTTTTATTAATTCTAAGACTGAAAGACGGATACCTTGATAATCGTCTGTATTTAAAAACCCCAAATCAAGTGCGAGTTGGTGCTGAGCATCAAGCTCAAGCAAAGAACCAAAAGCAATTTGTGAGAAATGTGCCTGATCTCTCGGACTTGTGCGTCCACAGCCTTCTGCCAAATTGGACATTACCGACACCCCAGCTCTACGCATTTGATCCACTAATCCAAATCGCTCATCCTTCGGAAAACTGGCGGTAAGCAAATATACTCTTACAGCCAAAGCCTTGGCAAGCCGCCAAGCTTCCAGTTTTTCATGTGGAAAAACGGTAGATGGTTGATTGTTTATAGTTGTAACCATAAGTTCTCCATTATCAACATTCAACAATAAGCCATCAACTGCCTTTACCAGATCTTCCAAGGCGCTTTACCTGTCTGCCATAATTCTTCGAGATATATTTTGTCACGTAAAGTATCCATAGGTTGCCAGAAGCCATGATGATGAAATGCCGCTAAATCATTTTCTTGGGCTAAGCGCTCTAAGGGTTCACGCTCCCAAATGGTCTGGTCATCAATAATATAATCTAGTGTATCGGGAGAAAGTACAAAAAAACCGCCATTGATCATAGCGCCATCGCCTTTGGGTTTTTCCATGAAACTATTGACCTTGTTACCAGTAATATCCAAAGCACCGAAACGACCAGGGGGGGCGGTCGCTGTCAGCGTGGCTTTAACATTTTGCATTTTGTGAAAAGCAATAAGCTCAGTGATATTAATGTCACTTACGCCATCACCATAGGTTAAACAAAATAACTCTTCATCTTTTACGTAATCGGCCACTCGTTTCAAGCGCCCCCCTGTCATGGTGTGTTCGCCGGTATCGACTAAAGTCACTTTCCAAGGTTCAGCAAAACGATGATGGACTTCCATTTGGTTATTTTGCATATCAAAGGTGACATCGGACATATGTAAAAAGTAATTAGCAAAATATTCTTTAATTACATAACCTTTGTAACCGCAGCAGATGACAAAGTCGTTGATCCCATGGTGGGAATAAGACTTCATAATATGCCATAAAATAGGTTTGCCACCTATTTCGATCATGGGCTTTGGACGAAGGGTCGACTCTTCACTGATACGTGTTCCTAAGCCGCCGGCTAGAATGACTACTTTCATGTTTTGGCCTTTATTTTATTGATCTAAGTTGCTCATAATGGACGAACTGACAAAAAGCATCAATATCTTATTTCATGCGGAATTGCCCCTCTGGAGTGAACGTGATAAAATTAACCATCAAATTCAATTTTGGATGGTCTTTGTGTGGGTTAGATTATACACAAGTAAGGGATTAGCTTAAATTTAATGACCTGACCGTCTAAATGTGTTTTTCCTGTTTTTATTTTTTCACCCTAATTAGGGATGCTTGCAATGACAAAAGCACTAGATATTGGATGTGGACATAGCCCTAAAAATTTTTTTAATGCTGATGAAGTATTCGGCATAGATGTTAGGGATGATGTGGAGGCTAGGATATATCGAGCCGATTTAGTAATTGAGCCAATTCCATTTCTAGATGAAACCTTTGATTTTGTTACAGCACATGACTTTCTAGAACACATTCCTCGTGTTATTTATGTGCCGCATCGCCGTAACGCTTTTGTTGAGGTAATGAATGAGGTTTGGCGAGTGCTCAAGCCTGGTGGTCAGTTTTTGTCATTTACCCCTGCTTTTCCTCATGGGCCTGCGTTTAGGGATCCTACGCACGTAAATATTATCACTGATGAAACATTCCCCATGTATTTCGATAATACTACTCGAGCTGCTGCAATATATGGATTTTATGGGGCTTTTCAAATAAACAGCCAGCAGTGGCTAGGGCCTCATCTCGTTACGATCATGTCAAAATGTGAAGTTGGCTGAATATTATTTAAGCAAATCGATAATGGTATTTCTGGTGATCTCGATCCAGTCTTTGTTGTGTACAAAATGCTGTGTTTTTCGTATTGCCTGATTCACCAATTTAGGGTTATCCAGCAAATTTTGGCAGCAATCAACAATCTGATTATATTCACAAAAGAAAATTCCGCTCTGATGCCAGTCGACCAGTTTCGGAAGTTGTGAAACTTCGGATACGACAGGCATCCCCATCGCGAGCGGTCTCAAACACCTTGCAATTTCAAAGATTCCTGTCTGCAAGGCATGAACATTTAGACAGATTCCGGAATTATAGATTTCCTGTGACAGATACTTCCCATAAGCATTACTGATATATCTCGCACTATTTCCGTGTGCAATAATTGCATTTAACGTATTGAATCTTCTGTCACTTGGCGCCCCCCAAAAGACAACATCCGAACTTTCCTTCTCTGAGGATATCTGAAAATCTGAAGCAAATTGCGGTGAGGGAAGAACTGGAAATTCGCTGGCTCTTATTCGTGGGTTGTGTTCTTGCATCGCTTGAATATTTTTGAAATTATAGTCAAGCACCCTGTATTCCGATAGAAAAGACAGATACTCTTCTGAAACAAAGCTATTGCCGAAGGCAATCTGTTCCATGTTGAAGATGACTGAAAATTCTGGTTTTGCAATTTCGAGAATTTGATCCAGAGGAGGGCTGAAATGCGCATGCGCTCCCCAAATGATATTTAAGGCTCTAGGATCCACAATATTGCATGACACATAGGTTTCAAATCCTGCTAGTTTTAAAAAATATTCTACAGAATATACTGTGTCATCAAAAAAACTGGGTTCAATTGTATTGAACCGCTTGAGTAAGACTAAATTTATTGGTGGAATATTCATTGACTTTTACTTGTCTTATTACGTTGTTAGAAATCATCGTGCTGGAAGAGGGAAATCATCCTCCAGAATATTTTATTTATCTATCTAATTCATCGGAAAAAATAGGAGATGGCTGCTTATTCAAAAATTCATATTTTTCATGATTTATTTTTAAGCAGTTATTTTGATGGATATGGACGATATAAGTCGTGAGTTTCAATAACGATGATTCTGAGCTTCCGAAGTATTTTTGTATTAGTGCTGCAAAAAACAGGATGTTCACTATTCTCAATATTTATTTGTAAGATTAATTGTTTTTATTCAACCTGTTTGATTGTCATTGCCGAAAAATAAAATGTGACTATCCAATTTTTAGTAGTTCGTAAAAACTGATGCAGGTGAGGCATATTAAGCAACATGTTCTGTTTCAATCCATTGATTTATAACTATCTACAAACCTTAAACGTGAAATATAAATTTCGCAACTTGTTGATTTTATAGATATGCACTGTTCTGTAGGGATTACCTAATTTTTCAAGAGTATAAAATATGTTTATCAATAAAAGTATGCTTTATATATGGATTTATCATTAAAGTGTACGCAGATACGTTACTTGATGTAATTAAAATATCCTCGCAGCAGGACAATGAAAGCGCGTCCATTAAGACATCTGTAATTAATTTTTCTTTGTAAGGTGCACCAGACATATGAACTGCAACTTTGGATAGACTCCTTGCAATATTATTATTGTATGTGACTAGATTGCCAAATCTTTTAGTTAATAAATCAATGTATCGCGCTTCATCAGTGGCTACAAATATACTTTTAAATGGATAGCTGTTAAATTTTTTTTCAAGTTCATTTAAATAAAAACTTTCATCGAGTAGTTCGCCATGTAAATAGTGATCAGTGCCGCGTATATGAATTCCTAAGCAGGCGTCATTTTTAATGCAATTGTTCATACATTCTAAAAAAATAGGATTTTCGAAATACTTATAGAATTTTAGTATTAAATGTGAATTTAAAAAAACCTCATGATCATTCGTTGATTTAAATAAGTTGCCTCCAAATATTTCTGCATGGTGAGTCTCGTCGAAAAAAGGTAGCTCATCCAATTCAAAGAAATATTTTATGAACAGATTTTCATTCCCATTTTGATACAATATATTATTCCAATGAATATTAAATTTTTCATGTTTATTGTTATAAAAATAGTGTAGACATGCGACGATTAAATTAAAATCTGAGAAAAATCCACAGTTACGATGTTGTAGTATTTGAAAATTTTTAGTCATAAATATTAGTTGGTAAAAATAGTGTAGGTATGTGACGATTAAGTTAAAGTCTGAGAAAAATCCGTCGTTAATTTATTGTAGTATTTGAAATTTTTAGTCTTAAATGTTAGTTTTTTTGCTTGTAAATAGGTGAAAGTTTATGAAAACAACCACCACATGGATTGTTCACGTGTGATTTGTTCAGGCCGAACACCTATCTCCGCTAGTAGCCAGAGATAATAAAAATAGTAAATTTTGCCATTTCACCATCAATATTAAATTCCGATGGTAACCGTTTGCTGGTATCAAGCGATATAAAATCTGGGACGAAAACAGAATAGTTCTTGTTTGACCGTAATAGACCACCAACTATACCCCACATATGAGTAAAATTTGCAGTTAATCCATGTCGTGGGGTCAACTTTTCTAAGACATAAGAAGATTCATCACAATCGAAAATATCTGATCTAAAAATATTGCATGAAATTAATGTATGAGCAATAAGAAAATGTGGTTGATTTTTCATTGCTAGTTTTGCGAAATCAAAATACGAATCGCTTTGCGCTCTTAACGATAAGTCAACTTTGTAACCTTCACCTAACAGCACCAAAAGTCCAAGGTAATCACTCGAAGTTGACAGAATGGAAACTATTCTTGGAATACACCCTGCTACAACATGATCATCGTCACCTAATACCCATGTAAATGTTGCAGCATTAATGGATGTTGTGCAACATTGAAGAATATTTCTATCTGCCCCAATGTTGGTTTTATTTTCCTCGAACCTAATTCTTATTCCACTTCGCCCTTCAATCTCCTCGCAGAGAATTCTTTTTTGACTAGCAACTGTTGAGTTGTTTTCAAAAACGTTTATTTCAATAGTTTTCTTGTCAGCTTCTTCTAATGAATTAATTTCATTCTCAAGTTCTATCATAATTGAGGAAAAAGATTCAAGACGCTCATATGTAGGTATATTTATGGCGAGCAACGATTTAATTGGACTATAAAGAAAATCTGTTTCTGAATCATCAATGGGAAAGTTACGGGGATAATCATACTCTGGTCTACAACAGAGCGCGAACTTATGCTGTAATAACTTGTTTTGTTCAGCTGTCGATGGTGTCGTTGACAATATTGTTTCCATGATCTTCAACATAATCCATGGATCAACATCTTCACGCTTACCCATTCCTGCTTCTTCACTGGTGGTCTTGACTCTAAACTGATAATGCCCCTCATATATTAGTTTACTAGTCAATTGGGTGATGTCATCCAGATTTTTTTCAATCGTCCTAGGCTTATTAAAACTAAATAGTGGCAGTGCCGTCCGTTCTATATCAGGCAATATTAAGCCTTGCCAGTGGTCGTTCGGTTGTTTGGTATATTCATGGCCAGGAATATAACGTGAGCGCATTAATTCCATTACATCGCGTGATACAACAGTATTGGCACCATGCACCATACCTACACCTTGATAAGGTTCTTCGATCAATCGACCCAGCATGCCCGCAAAGCATTTTTCGCGGGGTAACGTATCAAGCATTGCGATTAAGCCTCGAAAATCAAGTACGGAAGTAATAGTGCAGAAAGCCAGATAGAAGGGATGCTCATATTTAGTTAGCAGGTAATCATATAATGCGATTTGGCGAAAAATAGTGCGTTCGTTTTCTGTAGCAGACCATGTGCCGCTGGCAGCGTAACCGACGAGGTTATTAGTCTGGTTTTTGTCGATTCCTCCTTTGTTGTCTGGGCCTTGCCCAATTACCAGATCATCTCCTTCGATTACGACTTCCCCCGGCAACAATTTGTCACTATCGCGTATAAAAATCACCTTGATATTGGGAAAATGCGAAACATAAAATTGCCATAGTGCGCGTGCACGCAAAAAGACCGGCAATTCAGAGCCATAACCAATGTAAATGATCAAATCATCGCGTCTAAGTTCAGCCATCACTTGGCGAGTTGATGTTGATAAGCTTATGAGAGGCTTAGAGTCATTCGCCAATTTTTGCACAACATTCACTTGCATAGTTGTGATGTCCTGCTCTAATTGGTGGGTCTGGGCATTAACGCCATCAATGGCTAACTCAGGCACATCACCATGTTTGCCTTGAACATCCCAAGTCAGGAATTTAGTTAATGTAGTAACAAAGCATTCGCTTGAGAAGGGATAAGCCTTTTCTGACGTAAAAAAATCTTGAATGCGGTCAAGATACTGGCTATGCGTTTGTGCATCCATGTCCACTAAGTAGGCATGTAAATCCTCGTAGTTTTTAAACCGATTGATATCAATGTAGCAATCTGAGGGAATCCAGCGTGAGATATTTGGCGCACCACCATATATAGGTATCACACCAGCTAGTAAGCAGTCTTGAATTTTTTCTGAAATATAGCCGGAGTAACCTTGCGCATTTTCATAACAAATTGCAAATCGATAATGCGATAAAACAGCCAGTTTATCACGCACCTTGCCTTTGTAACTTGGGAACATATTAACATCCCAGCCCATGCCGTATAAGTCAAAAGCATCTGGCGCTTCAGCTTCAAACCAACGAATAGTGCGTATCCGATGCGTGTATAGTTCAGTTGGATATTGACTGGCATCTTGTAGTAAAACTGCGCTATTGATCATCATTACAAGTTTTCGTTGATCAAAGGCAGATTTAAGTACTTTAAAATCGTAAGGTAACTCGAGACTCGTAGTAAAATTATTCTTAATATAGCGGTGTCCGTCGATCAATTGATCGTTCCAGGTGAAGATCCGGTCAAACTGTTTGTGATATTCAATATCCCAGTTTTCCGGTTTGATCAGCGGACATTCATAAATAATCAAAAATTTGACGATATCAGTTTGGAGTGCAGCATTGCATAATGCATTGTCTGCCTTGTGGCGATCTGAGATTATTAATGCATCAAGGTCGGTCGCGACATTCGTGACTTGATCTAACGTTACAAATTCAATGCCATTAATTTGTCCATAGACAAATAAGTCATGCCAAGGTTTGAGTGCATCGAGTGTGCCGTTAGCAACTCCCATATTTTTGAACAAGTAACCATCAGTAGTGATATGCTCATAACAACCTGAAACCCCAACTCGTATTGGGCGATTTAAGCTAGTTCCGCCTTTGAAGTCGAGTGCTGGATTGTGTAAATAGCTTGGTTTTTTTAAGCGACTAGGAAGGACTATCCAATTGGATGGCCAAATTGGCTGAGTCACAATGTTATAACGAGTAATTAGATCGATATCATTAGTATAAAATACCTCTTGTGGTGCAATGACTATCTCTTCTGTGTTTGGATTCAAGCGGGCAGCCCAATACGATGTACTGTCGTAGTTTACAATATGATGCTTGCAGGCTGCCATCAACATTAGAATTTGAGCTTCGTTTAGGATAGTTGATGATGTTATTAGAGTGAAGCCTTCCTTGCCGAAGTTGAACTGGGATTGAACTGCTACGGCATCATCGCAAAATATGAAGAAATAAGCATCTGGTACACGCTCACGTATCTCAGTTACCGCATCATTATAGTAAACAGTAGTTGGCACAGTCTGGCCACATTGCAACGGAAGCACACGCAGATCTAATGATACCGATGCCTTCGTATAAATAGCTTCGAAAAGCTCATTGGCATCATCGCTTAATGCAGTGCAAAGATTTAGGTTTAGTGATGAAGCGTCTGTGCTGTAGCGGTGATCAATCCAGGTGCCGCTAAGATAAACACCATCATGCAATCGATTCCAAACTTCCGAATCAAACGATAGCGTGGTCTCAAGGATTATTCCTGTGTTTTTTGCAGTATTAATTTCATCGGTGCTAGCTGTAGCAGCAAGTACAAAACTATTAATCAAAAGAGACGCGCCAGATGTGGTCAAGTCGAGCTTTAGCTCAGTTTGTAGGTGTTTAGCGCATTGAAGTCCAAATGCATATTGACTTAACTGTTGCGATAATGAGCCGCTAATATTAACAATGATCATGCTTGTTTCTTACCTTCTGCTAAAGAAATACATTAAACGATTATCTAAAAATTTTTTCAGATGGAATAAAGTCAATTAAGGCAAAGGTGAGTTGTCAACAAATTCATTAATATCTAAGTTAATTGACGAAAAAAGTTCTTGCCTCTGTATTGCAATTGAATGATTTATTGGTGGGTGTTTACCATAGACCTTGATATAACAATCAATTAATCCAGCTTCATTTGATTTTCCGCGCTGAACACTTTCCTCGTTATTGTTTTTATGGATTCTAGGCCCAAAAATAGATAAATGTTGTAGGGGCGCATATGCACAAGCACTTAGTATGAAATCCCAATCTTCATAGGCAATATGCTTGTCAAAAGTAATGTCTACAGCTAATCGTTTTGGAAAAACTAAACAATTATTCGGAATAAAGTTTTTTACATACACTGTTGAAGGATCGTACCCACCGACATCAATCATTTCAGTTTCTATAATACAATCGTCATCAAGTTTCTCATGAACAACTTGGAAATTAGTATAATAAATAGGTTCTTTGGATGAGGATTCCTGTAACTGGTTTACAATATTTTCAAGGAAGTTTGGTTGAAAGGTATCATCATCATCTAAAAAAATAAAGTAATCGCCAGTTATTAAGTTCATTCCAATATTTCTGCTTGCTGCTGGCCCAGCGTTTCCGTATCTTTGGACAAATAAATCACCTTCTTGCGTCATTTTAGAGGCAATTTTATAGGTGTTTAAACAGTTAGAATCAGAGATTATGACAATTTGATAATGTTGATATGTTTGTTGTTGTATGGATTGAATCGCTCTATTTAAAAGTTGATGCCTATCATGCGTCGCAATAATGATGCTAAATTTTGGCAAAATGGTCTCCATCACATCAACACACTAATGATGTTTGAGGCACGCATCTTGATAGTAAATATATTGACTGTGCATGATATTATTAATAATGGCATAGGTTTTTATAATTCAGCAGCTTGGAGTAGTTTATCGATAATCGTGCAGTTGCGGCATTATACCCACGGACTTAATTACGAGATGACTGTATTGTAATATTAATGGATGAAAAATATCACCACCAAGTGTGGTCCATTGTAGTGGATATTTAGACACATCACCATTCGGTAGGATTACTCCAAGCTGATCCATGGGATGTTGAGCTGGGTGTGCTTGCAGAATGGGTAGCAATGAGTCGAGTTTACTATGAGTTGCATTCATCCATTGGGTTGTGAGTTCGCTATTTCGACGAAAAATCATACTACAGTATCCAATTAAATCTGTGTAATGAGTACGCAACTGATCTCCTAGTTCACCTGGTAATTGTGCGACTGCGTTGGCGCTAATCTCAGGATAACCAAGAGCAATGCAATTACTCTCGATTAATGCAACGAAATGGGGAGTCCACGGTTGTAGTACTGGTTTAATGTCTGTATAACCACCACCAAAATGATGCATTAGATAACAGCGCAAATAGTCAGCGCGATGCACCTCGCTCAATAAGTGGTAGGCTTGGTGAAAGGGGTATTCTGGATGCTCCCATTGATCCAATGTTGCATCGGTAATGAAGCAAACTGGACGACCTGAATCACGGAATATTGATTGTACTGCTGTGCTTCGAGCAGGAGACATAACATAGGGGCCCAGCCAAAGTACGAAGATGATGCCAGAACTGAGCGCATCAAAATTCTTTAGTTGGTCGCGCCCAACTTGTGCAGTAGAAGATGCCAAGGCTAGAGCATGCCTATTCATTGGAGGCGACTGATATACCACCTGCTCCAATACCTGCTCTAAATCCCTAACAAACCTAGGTGTATCAAACAAAGCACAGCTCATTCGATTATCAACTAACTTTTGTTTCATCGCGGCGATTCGTTTAGGCTGTTTAGCCAGCTTTACGGCTTTGTTTTCATAATCTTTTAAGTTGAACGTGATGAGCTCTGCTAAATCCACTGCTTTTAACAAGCTGCCTGCCATACGTGAAGCAAAGGTTTTGCCCGAATAAGTTAGTAGTGGTAGTCCAGCCCATAGGGCATCACTCGCTGTAGTGCCGCCACCGAAGGGGAAGGTATCAAGAAATAAATCAGCTATTTGGAAGCGAGCTAGATAGTCAGAGGGCAAGGCGCGATCTGCAAAGTACAGGCGGTTACTGGTGATGCCTTGGCTTTTAGCTTGTTTATATAAGTTATTGCGTACGGTCTCATTGTCCGCTACCAGCCATAGAATACTATCAGGTACTCGTTTGAGTATACGCATCCAGACCTTGAATAGTTCGGGGGTAATTTTGTAAGAATTATTGAATGAGCAAAAAACGAAGGCTTGTTCTGGTAAACCACAACTTTCTCGGGTAGGGCTTGCGCTAATGCTGCGTTGGCGATCATTGACCTGAAAAGTATGCGGCATGCGCAGTGGTTTTTCGGTAAAGAAGGGTTCTAACTCAGGTGGAAATACAAAAGCATCACAGAGTACGTAATCGATTTCGGGTAATCCGGTAGAGCCTGGAAAACCTAGCCAGGTAATTTGTACGGGAGCAGGGCGATATGACAAAATATCATGGCGCGTGCCTAGCGTTAGTCCATGTAGATCAATGAGTATGTCAATTTCGTGTGAGCGAATTAATTGTGCCGCCGCTTCGTCGCTAAGTGCTCCGATTTTAATATGATGATCCATACCGCTAATGACTCTAGCACGCAGCGGCGAACCGTCTTCATGACTCCAGCAGAAACCAAATACTTCAAATTTAGAACGGTCGTGTAAGCCGTATAACTCTGCGGTTAATATAGAGACCGCATGCGAGCAGAAATCAGATGACAAATAAGCAATGCGCAGCCGTTCATGACAGTAAGATTGCTTTGATGACAAATAACCAACATCCTTAAGTACCTTTTCGTTGATATAGCGTTTTGCTGTGGCTAATTGCAGGGCAGGGTCATCAGAAGCACTCAGCATGGCTAGCGCAGAAGTGCCTGCAAGCATGTCTTTTTTTGCTATGCCGATTGCATCGCTATAAATTGGCCACTGACAGAGTTTTTGCCGGATATGAACCCAGTGCGTTATGGTCGGTGTTTGCTTTGGGTCTTGTTTAAGACTGAGCGCGAGCATAGCTTCTGCTTCAGGTAGTTGTTTTTGAATTTCCAGTAATCTACCCAGATTATTTAATGCTTGCACATAAAAAGCACAGTCTGCTGGGAACTCTAAATTAACAAAGCCAAGCACTGCACGCCAAACAGTAAGGGCTGCTTCGGGATCACCTTTGCGTTCTAGCAGGGTTCCCAAATTGAGATGACCTTCAACAAAAGTCGGTTTTTTTGCAATGGCCGCTCGGTAGGTAGCTTCAGCACCTTCATTATCATTGTCGTTCGACAAAAGTACAGCTAGATTAAATTGTACCGCATAAGCGATCGGTGAATCAGTGCGTTCCAGCCATAAACGGTAAAGTTGGATGGCAATATCTGAGTGATCGGCTTCTGTAAGGCGTTGTGTCACATTGAATAAATCAATAATTGATAATACACCCTGACTAGCCTGTGCATAGGCCTGTTCTGTTTCTTGAAGTATGCTAAGTGGGGACTCAGAATCTTGCATAGGTTATTAAATAGTTATGGTTATGTCGTCTATGTGTTGCATATAGACTGACCTAAATAATTGTTTTTGAGATTATACTGTTGTTTACATTAATTGCCTTATTTTTTTTAAGGTTCTTGCATAGATTCTTCTATCGCTCTTTTTAGCGGCCAGAGTAAATAAGACATGACGGAGCGTTTTCCCACCACAATTTCTGCAGTAATAGTCATGCCGGGGAGTAATCTGGCTTGCTTGGGCATTTTTCGTAATTGTATATGGGTTAACTTTATTCTGGATTTGTAAAAGGCATCCATGCTTTGTCCTGGATCGGTTTCCTTGCGAAAGGCGTCTTCACTAATCGTGTACACTTCACCTTCGAGAGTGCCGTGGCGTTGAAAGGGGAAGGCATCTAGTTTTAATCGAGAGGTATCGCCTAATTTAACGTAGCCCACGTCCATGGCATCAATTTGCACTTCCGCTTCCAATTCTGTGTTGATAGGAACTAAGGTAAAAATGATTGCGCCACCTTGTGCAATTGATCCTATTGATAGTTTTGCAATGTCTAATACCACCGCATCCGCAGGCGATATTAACTCCACTAATCGGTGACGTTTGTCAGCTTTTTGCAGTTGCTCAGCGACGGAATTTCTATCACGAGAGGTTGTAAGCATTTCTTCCATAGTCTTTTGACGCCAACCCTTTTTAAAAGCAATTTTATCAGCTTCTAAGCTTGCCAGTTCGCGTTTTATTTCTTGTTCATGATTTTTTGCTAGCTGCAAATTGCGCTCAACTTCCTGACGTTTTTGTTGGGCTTCAAGCAGGAGAGCGCGTGTGCCAAAATTTCTGGCAGCCATTTTTTCCTGCATGCTTTCAATTTCTTGCAAAGATTTCAGCTGTTCACTCAGCATTTTCTGATCATTGCGATTGGTTGCTAAGGTTGCTTGTAAACGGGCAATATTTTCGTCTATTTTGGTGAGCTGTGCCTGATAGTTAGCCTGGCGTTCAATAGATAACTTAGCTTGTAGTTGGCTGTCGGCATCCGTATTTTCATTGTTTTGAGTTTTATTGCCAGCCAGCTCGGCTTCAAGACTTTTTGATTGAGTTTCTAAGCTGTGTAGTTGGTTTCTTAATTGTGATTCATCAGCTTGCGTAAAAGTAGGGTCTAAGGTTGCAAGGCGAGTTCCTTTTTTGACTACCTGACCAATCTTTACCTCAATGCTTTGAATAATGGAGGTTTCTAGTGGCTGAACAACAATGTTCGGTAAAGGCGTTATGAGCCGGCCATGAGCTGAGACTATGCGATCCAGTTCTGAAAAACTTGCCCACAACACAAATGAAAGCAAAGCCGCTACTAAAAAATGCAGCGTTATTCGCGCAGAAGCAGGTAGTGGACTGCTTTCTATTTCATCGGCATCCGGTAAAAACTCGATGACAGTTGCATTTTTGGCCACTACGGACTTCTTTTTCATTCGGCTTATAAGTGGCTGGTTTGTTGGTTCCATAAGTGCTTGTAAGTTTCGCTGCGTAATAATAATTCTTCATGACGACCGCTATCAACCAATCGTCCATGATGCATCACTAAAATGGCATCCGCGTTGACGAGGGTTGATAAACGGTGAGAAATCATAATAACCGTGCGGCCAACCGCGATACGTGAAAGGTTGTTAATAAAAATGGCTTCACTTTCTGGATCAAGTGCACTGGCGGCTTCGTCTAGTATCAATATACGTGGCTTGGTTAATAAGGCGCGGGCAATTGATAAACGTTGTTTTTGACCACCACTCAGGTTAGTGGCATTCTCTTCTAAGAATGTGTCATAGCCTTGTGGCAGTCTTTCTATGAATTCATCGGCCCCAGCGGCTTGTGCTGAGGCAACAATTTCTTCAAAAGTAGCATCATTTTTAGCCATTGATATATTCTCACGCACAGTACCACGAAATAGAAAGTTTTCTTGCAGCACTACACCAATTTGACGTCGTAAATGTGCAAGGTCAATTTCACGCGCATCGGTACCATCAAAGCGGACGATGCCTTCTTGAAGAGTATAAAGCCCTTGAATTAGCTTCGTCAGTGTCGTTTTACCTGAGCCGCTACGGCCAACAATACCGACTATGGTTCCGGCAGAAATAGCGAAGGTAGCCCGATCTAGTGCTGTTGCGCTGGCATTGGGATAACGGAAGGTTACATCCTGAAAAGTAATTTCGCCTACTAATTGTGGACGTAGACCTCCTGCACCTATGCGTCCTTCAGGCTGACGATTCATCACTTCTCCTAAATAACCAACAGACAAGGCGGTCTGTTCATATTCATTAATTAAGCCCACCAATGAAAGTAAAGGAGCGACCACACGGCCGGAAATCATCTGGAAAGCAATTAATGCACCCATCGATAAGGTTTGATCAAAGACATCTTGAGCTCCTAGGATAATAATAGTTACAGGAAGTAGTTGCCCTAAAAAACCAGTGATTCCTCCGCCAATAATACCTAGTTTGGCTACTCGAAAATGCATGGAGATAGACTGCGCTGAAATTTGATCCCAGGTTCGTCTCTGGGAAGGTTCGATTGCCAGTGCTTTGACTGTGCGCATGCCGTGAACTGTTTCTACCAGCATGGACTGGCGTTTACCTTCGGCAGAATATAAGGCATTAAGGCGAATTCGGTAAGTCGGTAGCAGCGCTAGAATAATGCTCGCAATTACGACGGTAAATGACAAGGTCACAATGGCTAGCTTGGTTGAAAAAGAAAAGAGTATGGGTAAGTAGATTAATAATCCAAACACATCAAGCACGGTAAATAAAACTCTTCCCGTTAGAAAGTTTCGTATGCCCTCTAATTGCTGCATGTGACGAGTGATTACGCCTGCTGTTGTTGTTTCGAAATAATCAATAGGCAGCGAAAGTAGATGTCCAAAAGTACGCCGAGTAAGGCGCATATCTATTTTATTAGTGGCGGCCAGTAGTAGAAACTGACGTAAATAGCCAAATAGAGCATCAAATATCAGCGCGATGATGATACCCACCCCTAAAACCCAAAGTGTAGAAACACTTTGATGAACCAGTACCTTATCAATGACTAATTGAAAAAACATGGGCGATGCTAATGCCAGAAATTGCATCGTTATGACTGCAATGATAATGTCTCTGAAAGCCGCTTTTTGTTTTAATATTTCTGGAATAAACCAACGCAGACTAAACGGTTGGTTGGTATCTTTTAGAGAATGGCTACGCTTAAGAAATATAACATCACCGCTCCAATGCTTGCAAAACTGCTGCCTATCTTGCAGCTCAATGGTTGCGTTACTTAAACTTGGATTAAGGATGGCGACTTTGCCATCTTCTTCTATTTGCGCACCGACAACGATGACGCTATTGCCATCTTGTAACTTGGCAAGTATTGGAAAAACGCCGTTTTGAGCTAATAATACTTCCCAGGTGAGTTTGTCTTTCTTTGCTTTTAGGCCGATTTTTGTAGCAATATTTAATAATAAAGGTAGTGAAGGCTCTTCTTCACCTAAAGCATATTCTTGTATCAACCATTCCGGATTGATTTGTAAACCATGATGCTGTGCAATTGCAGTGAGGCACTGTACGCTGGTATGAGGATATTTATCGAGCATATATTTACTAGAGCCTAAGAAATAGTGGGTTAATTACAATGGGGGGGGGTAGGGTACGAAAGATTTGTAATTGAGTATCTTTAAGGTAAGAGGGCACTTTTTCTTGATGCAGAACCTACTACCAATAATTGATTTATTTGCTCAAGATCGTCTTGTGCAAGGCTGCTGGCAGCTTGTTTGAGCTTAATACTATTTAATAAGTAGTCATAACGAGTCCGTGAATAATCACGTTTATCTCGATATAAGTTTTTTTGTTGGTCTAGCACATTAACCAGTGTTTGTACGCCGACTTCAAAACCCGCTTGAGTCGATTGCAAAGCAACTTCAGCCGAGCTAACGGCCACTTTTAAGGCTGCAACTTTACTAATGCTGGTAGTGATACCCCGATAAGCATCTTTTACCTGATGCTTTACGGTTCTTTTTGCGGCAATTAAGCTTTCTTTGGCTTGCTCGAATTTATAGCTAGCTTGGCTGACTTTCGAAGTGGTCGCGCCGCCTTCATATATAGGGACATTTAAACGTAAGCTGATCATTTCAGTATCTCCTTTATAGTCGGAGCTGCCATTGTTAGGTGAGGAAAGGTTATTTTGATAAGAAGTATTGGTCGTATTATTTTTCCAAGTACCCACTAAATCTAATGTTGGTATGTAGCCATTGCGTTGGATATCAATGGCTTTTCGAGAATATTCCATTTGATTAAAAGCTGAAATGATAGTGTAGTTAGCAATTTCAGCCACATCACTCCAAGCGCTTATATTGTCAGGCTCTAATTTTATTAGCGGAATACTTTCACGCAGATTATTTAGGGTGAAGTTTTGCTCGCCAATAATTGCAGTTAATGTTTCTTTTTGATTATCTAAATTGTTGGCGGCTTCAATTTCAGTAGCAATCGCTCTGTCGAAAGCGGCTTGAGCCTGACGACTTTCGGAAATATTAATTAGACCTATTTCAAAGCGTTGCTTGGCTTGTTCGAGTTGCTTGGCAATGGCTTGTTTTTCTGAGCGGCTAAATTCAAGATTATCCTCGGCAGATAAGACATTAAAATAAGCCTCAGTGACTTTTACCATGAGTTTTTGTAATTCAGCTTGATAATCCGCTTCGGCTTGAGCGATTTGATTGTCAGATTGGCTAAGTTGTATCCAATGTTCCCAGTGAAATAGGGGTTGAGTTAGGTTCACAGTTAAATTGTAATCAGTAGGGTATAGAGTAATGATTTGTGTACCTGAGTCTGAGGACAAGCCTGGACCTTGAATATTATTCACTACAGTGTGTGATCGTGATGTGTCTCTTGCTCCTACTGCTGAAACCTTAGGTAAGAAATTGGCGATACTTTGTTTTTTAGATTCACCAATAGCCAGTTGACTTGCGTGTGATTGTTTTAAGACAGGATCATTTTCTAAAGCAAGTGCGTAGATTTCAAGTAAGTCTTGAGAAAATGCAACGGGAGAAAATCCCATTAAAAAAATAACTATAAAGCGGAACAAATAAGTGGGTGCTGCTTGCCTAATCATATTAATTAACATGCGGTTTTAATTTTTTATAAATAAAAATTTATCTAGTAATGATTTTTGCCTAAGGAATGAGCACGAAATAATGTAGTCAAGTAACATCCAGTAATAAGCTATGCACTTGATTATAATGTGTTTGATATTATCACGATTAGCCGCTAACGAGTAACGCAAAAGTTATTTGGAGTGAGACTTTGTTAGGATTTGTTACAAATTGTTATACATACTAGGCTACCTACTCATCGTTATACACAAATGTTAAGTAAACTGTCATACCGGCCGAGAAGCCGGTATCCAGTGCCATGGATGGTCATCTGTATACATCCATGTAGCCTAGATTCAGGCAATCCATGCCGGAATGACGTGCTTTTAGGTGTGTGTATAACGATGAGAGTCTATTCTGGGACGATGCTTTATGGGTTTTTAGTGATAATTGTCGATATATTTTTATCGCTATCAGGCTGAAATATTGCTAGTAAATAAAAACTGAAGTTGACTTATAAACGACCTGAATTGTTTAATACGAGCAATTATGATCAGGTTAGGCTTAGTTTTTTCTAAATTCGAAACCTTGTAAAAAATACTTAGGAGCAATTGCACGATGACTATTGAATTATTAATTAACTTTGCGGTACAGTTTCTTGGAGTTGGGGTCGTGTATTTTCTGGCTTATCGATCATTCCAAAAACGCCGTATACAGTTAGGCGATGAACCTACACTTCCCGAATATTTTGTTCGTAGAAGCACTTATTGGATTGGGATTGCATCCTACTGTACGTTGATGGCTGCACTCTATTGGATACTTAGCTGGCTGTGGTTGCCCTTAGAACCGCTGGTGACGCTCATTGTAAAAAGTCTTAGGTCAGGGGAGTTCGTGAACCTACTTAATGGCTTAGACGGAAATACCATCATACCTTTGATCGCCGTCGGGCTATTTTTATTTTTTATTGCCTGGGAAAGTAGGTTTAATCCACTGCTTATATTAAGGGACAGCATTCATGATGCTTTTGCAATTCCGACCAAGGCGGTAGAGGTTTACAACGCCTTAGTCACATCGAGATTGTCTGCAGCAGATGATGGACTCAAAGCACAAATCTCAGATCGCTTGTTGGTATCTAGTATTGACTTCGGTGATTTTGAAAAATCCAGTGCTACAGTTGAATATAAATGGGCTAAAAATTGCCTGCTTTTCGAACAGATACTGAGCTATTCTAAGCAATCCTCCTTTCGTCGTTTATTTAGCGAACCCTCTTTAAAATGGGGAGAAATCTGTATCTCCTACAATGCGATGTCAGAAAAAGTTGCCGTCTGGAAAGAGGCTGAACCTCACTATACCAAGACCATCAATCTGATCAAGGAATTGGATCATCTTACGGGTCTACATTGTCGCTTACTCGCCTCTCTGGTGGTGTTTGGGAGCGCAAACGAAAATGAGATATGGGAAACCGTCAAACAGCTTGGCGGTAAAGTCCATGAAGCCCGCTTGAAACATACCTATAAATATGTTCTGCTTTTTGCAGCGACCACTGCTATTGGGGTTATATTAGGTCGAGAACTTTCAGTTTCGCTACACAATGCTTTCTTATTTCCCGACAAACCATTAGCGCATTTTGATTACACCACGCTTAGGTGGATCGCCTATGCGATTGCGATCTATGTATTACCAATAGCGCTAGTTTTTATTTTACGTACGCTGGTCTTTAGACATCAACGGGAGCAATCCGATCGATATTATGGCTTCTATATGGCAATGATGATAACGGGCTTTATTGTTAGTACGTCGGCATCGACACTTATTCTTGAGTTAACATTCTACCAAAGAGATTATTTTAATTTTCTGGATAGCTTCATTCAACACATGCGCTGGGGGATCTTGCCTGCTCTGGTATGCGGTTTTGTGGCCTATCGAATGGATACGCCAGTGAGCGAATCGGAAGCTTTTGGTAAGCTTATCATAGCTGCGGTATTGCGTTTTCTTAGCTGGGGCGCTGTTGCCGTTATCTTCATGCTTTATGCTACCGATGATCTGACTATTCAGGAACCCAATCTACGTTTCACACTTGTAGGCACCGCTTTCTTCGTGGTTGGTCTCTTGGGGGGCGTTGCACGTTTCAAAACGGCGACGCCGGAGGAGTAAATTCTATATCTAAGTATTAGACGATAACTATTGATAGGGAAACAAGTGACTGATCTTAATATTCCAGTGCTTATTAAATGGCGAGACCAAGATGGGCTTATTGGCCAACCTATTTTATGCAGTTCTTATACAGCGGCTCTCAAGACTATAGCAGCTATGCAAAGTAGTCGATGTCTATTGGATCAGAATAATTCCTATTGGATAGAAAGTGTTGCCCCAGAGTTAACGTTTAAAAAGACGTCAATATAAGCATAGAAATTAGCTATAAAAAGATTGGCTCAAACCATTCTTCTTTTATCATCGCCGAAATGTCCGGCAATCATAACCAGTAGTTGAAGTGTGTTTTGGAAAACCGCCACGCTTACATAACATTGATTGGCAACAATCAATAGATGAATACATAAACACTAACGTTTAATAGAAAATGCCAGTCGAATAAGAAGGTTGCCCATGCAAATTATTGTGTCGTTAATAGGACTTGATGAGCAAGAAATCATGTCATTGCTGACAAAAAAATAATTAAGTCACTAAGGAGCATGCATGAAATAAGTTGAGCATCTTGAGACTCAGATACCGTTCGTCCTGAGCTTGTCGAAGGATGAACTTGCCGAAGTTATTTCGTGCTCGTTCCTAAGCCTAAGCCTAAAAATTGAAAACACTGATTAACAACAAGTTAAGTAAATGAATCAAGTGTGCCCCCATTGATGGATGCCACGTTGATGCCTTGCTTTCACTAACGAGTTATAAATGAAAATAGCTATTGCCGGTACTGGTTACGTGGGGCTTTCAAGTGCCATGTTACTTTCACAACATAACGAAGTCGTTGCGCTTGATATTGTTGCAGAGAAAGTTGATTTATTAAATCGCAAACAATCCCCTATTGAAGATCCCGAGATTGAAGATTTCTTAAGCCATAAAACACTTAACTTTAGGGCGACCTTAGATAAACAAGATGCCTACACAGGCGCTGACTTTGTTATTATCGCAACGCCTACAGATTATGACGCAGAGACGAGTTATTTCAATACTGGCTCTATAGAATCGGTCATAAAAGATGTTATGGCCATTAATCCAGAAGCCGTGATGATTATTAAATCAACGGTGCCGGTAGGTTATACCGCCAAAGCAAGGATCCAGTTTAATTGTGACAACCTCATCTTTTCACCAGAATTTCTGCGTGAAGGCCGTGCGCTCTATGATAATTTATATCCTTCACGTATCGTCGTGGGAGAGCGCTCAGAGCGCGCCCAAGTCTTTGCTGATTTGCTACAACAAGGCGCAGTCAAAAAAGCAATTGATGTGTTATTGACCGATTCAACAGAAGCAGAAGCTATAAAGCTCTTTGCTAATACCTATCTTGCTATGCGCGTGGCTTATTTTAATGAATTAGATACCTATGCCGCTACGCATGGCTTAGATACTAAACAAATTATCCAAGGCGTCAGTTTAGACCCTCGTATTGGCGATCATTACAATAACCCCTCGTTCGGTTATGGCGGTTATTGTCTACCCAAAGACACCAAACAATTACTCGCTAATTATCAAGATGTGCCACAAAACTTAATCAACGCCATTGTCGAGGCCAATGCGACACGGAAAGATTTTATTGCTAATAGCATACTAAAACGTAACCCCAAGGTAGTCGGTATTCATCGTCTTATTATGAAATCGGGCTCTGATAACTTTCGCTCTTCTAGTATTCAAGGTATTATGAAACGCATAAAGGCAAAGGGCGTAGAAGTCATCGTTTATGAACCTGTTATTAAAGAAGCTGAATTTTATCGCTCCAGAGTCGTTAATGATCTTATGCAATTTAAAAAAGAAGCTGATGTTATAGTCGCCAATCGTATGGCTCATGATATTGTCGATGTAGCAAAAAAAGTCTATACGCGTGATTTATTTGGTAAGGATTAACGCTGTTGTGCTCGTAACATCATGCATTTTTTGAAGTGTAAGGTGTCTGATACAAGCTACTCAATAAACTCGTCTTTGCCTATAATCTTTAAAAGGGGACGATATGATTGAGCAAGATAATTAGCACGGTGACCTCTAGCGATAATTACGACAGTCCGTGGAAGGCGGCTGTTGAACATTATTTTCCCGAGTTTATGGCGTTTTATTTGGCTCTTCTGACTTTGGCGTGATCGCGTAATGTCAAAAAAATCAAATTGTTATGATATATTTAAAATCTCTGTGGATATCACTGTAACCATTTTTTAGTACCTAAAATGCTATACCAAGGGGTGTATTTATTCATTCGTAGATAAAAAAATCAGTTAGAAAGATTGCAAAAATGAAAAAGTGGTTATTATTTTAGAATCCGCCAAGTGATTAATAGTTACATCCTATTGTTTTTTAAATATTTTATTGATCACGCCAAAGTCAGAAGAGCCGGTATTGTCAGTAGCAAAGGTTTTAGAACTGTATCAGCGATAACCAAGCGATAATAGTAAATTCTTTAAACTATGTTTTTTAGTTAAAAATAACCGTCGGATAGACGGGGCTAGTCTGTGAAGTGAACGGTGCAGTAATGCCGTCAGCAGCAGAAACCAGTGAGCAGTAGTGATACCTAATCACTCTTAGGAAACTAGGAATCCCCTTCCTTCAGGTAGGGGAGGATGTCAATTTACATTAACTCAATAAAACAATACCCTACTTACATAGCCAATTTTTGAGTATAATGCGGATTAAAATAAATGGGGATGATATCAATACCGTTAAGTCAATCGCCTCTTGGTAAGATAAACCGCAGGCAAAGCGGAGTCGAAGCCAGAAAAATCAACTCCGCTCAGCGAACGGCTTAACTTAATGAACTTGGGGCTACCCCTTGAGCTGAGCACTTTGTTGCATTGTTATTCCAGCTACAATGAAAAATATTAACATCAAAACTGACACTGTAGAAACGCAACCAAATAATGACTACGATTCGCCATGGAAAGAAGCACTCGAACGTTACTTTTCGCAATTTATGGCGCTGTTATTTCCACAAGCCCATGCCGATATTAACTGGACACTGCCGCATGAGTTTCTTGACACGGAACTACAACAAATCGTCCGTGATGCTGAATCGGGTCGCAAGCATACCGACAAACTAATCAAAGTCTTTACTCGTGATGGTGCAGAAATTTGGGTATTAATCCATATTGAAATCCAAGGCCGCGCAGACAGGAATTTTAATGCCCGTATGTATCGCTACTATTACCGCCTGCAAGACCGCCACCCTGATAGGCAGATTGCCAGCTTTGCGGTGCTCACCAACCAAAGGGGCGATAAAACGATAGGCCACTATCAGCAATCGCTTTGGCATACTAGATGTGACTTTAAATTTCCGGTCATCAAACTGCAGGACTGGAACGACAATCTTGAGCAATTGGAAAAGCATGCCAATCCTTTTGCGCTGGTTGTTCTTGCGCAGCTTATAGCGCATCGCACTATTCATGATAATTTGGCACGCAAAGCCAGTAAATTTCAGTTGATCCGTTTACTTTATTTGCGGGGTTATGAAAAACAGGAAGTCTTGGAGTTATTCAGATTTATCGACTGGATGTTACAGCTACCGAAAGAACTTGAGTTACAATGTAACGATTCACTCCCCCCCCTCTATTTTATTAAAACTTTCTTTTCCCAGTGTTAATGTGTTAGATTTAAAGACATGAAGTTTAGCGATTATGATTTACGACAACTTAACGAA
>Ga0214235_1000217_pt1 | contig 29044 bp, 36 predicted proteins | sample TroBogypolimnion_2_FD_153073 | JGI IMG/M metagenome (GOLD analysis project Ga0214235, IMG submission 153073) | Freshwater microbial communities from Trout Bog Lake, WI - 15JUL2008 hypolimnion | ecosystem: Environmental > Aquatic > Freshwater > Lake > Hypolimnion/Profundal zone ... | reverse complement strand
ACAATCATCAGCGCCCGTTTATGTCTTGGTTTCACTTCATTCCTTCTTTATCGAATTTCTCAGCACGAATCTCGCGCTGCAATCTTTGCACAATCTTTTTACGACGCGCATTAATAGCAATGGGCTCTAGCACCATAATCAAGGCACAGATTCCAAAGCTACTCCATACATATAAGGCGTAGCCGCCCATAGCAAAAAATTCCGCTGGTGAATTCCACAGACCTCAAATGCAGCCTTTGACTTGCGAATCATCTTATGAGTCCAATCTTTTGGTGAACCGCTGTCAATTTAGCACCACTACCAGTGAGAGTTTTTCTATATTAAATCATTGCATATAACTGGGTTGGATTTGAGTAATTCTAGGCAGTATTGCCTGTGGTGCTGGCGGCATCAAGGCGAGTATGTTAGCTATCAAGCTGAGTGCATCGCTAGAATGCCAAAAGAAGAGTTGGCTGCGGTTTTAATTAAAGCTCAGCATAACTGCCAAAGCGACTCCAGGTCATATGGATCCATGAAGCTGATCCCACAATTATTGAGAGAGTAAATGATATCGAAATCAGTAAGTGGGTTCAAATACCGGATTTTGAGGGCTTTGTACCCGTAGATAGCTTGAACTGCGTACTGTATTTGCTCATAAAACAAAACCCCCTTGATTGGACTTGGTGTCCAATCAAGGGGGTTAGTTCACGAAGGTGGCTTTTGGTGAATGCTAAAGATGCTTAGCGATTCATGGTGTTCAGATACAGAGCAACTGCTTGTACATCTTCTGGAGCCATATTAGCAACCATTGCGTTCATGGCTGCGCCACGCTCTAAATTGCGATGTAAGTCATACATCTTCGGCGCCCATGTGTTGCCACCCATTTCCATCAGAGCTTTGTCTTCTGGGTTTTGGTAAGCATGGATCTGCTTCATGATGTAGTCAGAGTGTTGACCAGCAATGCGTGGGATCTCAGCCATACCAGCACCTTCTGCACCATGACAACCGCTACAGGCTACTACGCCAGCTGTAGGAATGCCATTGTTGAAGATATCTTCGCCTCGCTTGAGTTGGGCTTGCGCTGATGTACTGTGGTTTGCCTCGCCATACATTGGCGTTTGTGCTGAGTAGTAGTCTGCTAACTCATCCATTTGCTTGTCGGTCAGAGCACGGGCCATACCCCACATGTATACGATTGCATACTTGTCGCTACGGGAATGGTCACGTAAATCTTTCAACTGAACCACGATGTAATCCTTTTGTTGGCCAGCCAACTTAGGGAACATAGGGGATTCAGATTGACCTGTTAAGCCATGGCAAGTTGCGCAAACTTGTTGGGCCAATACCTTGCCGTTTACTTCGTAGTCACCCAAAGTGCGGCTACGTGTTGGGTTTTCTAATGTAGTAATTGGCGGCTTGTCATTAAACCAGGTACAGCCGCTAAATACCAAAGGCACTGTTACAGCGGCAAGAATGGATAATTTTCTTAGAGTGTTTTTCATATTCTTCGCTTTCATTACATTGCCATCCAGAGGTAGAGCCAAGTGGTGTTATTTGCGCTGGCATTGGTACCTTGGCCGTCATAGTTCTTCGATGCGCCCATATATTGGGTGAATGCGGTGTATTGCAGACCTAGGCGTACGTTTTGTAATGCTTGCCACCAGATTGATGGAACCCAAGCGGTGGAGTTTGGTGAACCAATTTGGCTACCGTTTGGATTTTGTCCACAAGTTGGACAAGTTGCACCTGTGTAATTATTACTTCCATAAACCCCATCAGCGCTACCGCTGACATTTTGATAGCCTAATCCAACGCCATATTTAGCATCGTATACATAGCTTGCTTTAAGCGTGATTGAATTAAGATTATTTGTCGAATTACCGTAAACAATATTATTGTTATCGGTAATGTTTTCACGCATGTAGCGAGCTTGAACAGTTACAGTATGTGGGTTTGATAAATATTGGTACTGAGCATCAACACCACGATCCTGATATTGAGTTACACCACCACTTAAATCAGGGCTACCTGGGGCGAGACCATTAGCATTTGGGCCATATTGGGCAACATTCATGCCCAATGCACCGATCATCCAGTTATGAGGACCATGCTCATCGCTTTGGTAAGCAAGACGGAAATAGGGGTTTAGGCCTTTTAAGTAGGTTGGCGTACTATTTGGATTGCTGTTGGTTGAACCGTAAGTCATCCAAGATAAGGGGCCAGAGCCGCCAGACTGATAGGCCTCTAGCTCGGCGTAGAAATTTTTATTCAGGTAGATGTAACCACCATAACCAGGAGCGCGGAGTCCGCCATTAGCGCCGAGTAGTGCATTAACTGGGACGCCGCTCGTACCACCATTGCGGCTAGATGGCATGTATGGGTACATCCAAGACGGAGCGCTATTCCAAACGTCAGTAACGCTCGGGGCATTATTTAATGAAGCGCCCCAAATGATGTCATTTACAGTGCTGCTGCTATCACCAACGTAGTGGTCTGCATAGCGCCAATCTTGGTTATCCGCACCAAATGTGTTCTGATTGTTTACGCCGCCATTGGTAGATTGCGAATCAAATGCATATGTCCACTGGCTAAATGCGCCAAAGTTATCAAAAATCTTACCGCCTACGTAAACGCTGGCGTTGTCGGGTTCAAACTTTCCATTTTGCTGACTGTTACCAGCGCCAGAATTTGATTGAGCTGTATTGCCGGATGGGCTAGATGCCATGCCACCCACAAAACTCACTGCAATTGGAATATCTTGGCGTGTACCTTGGGTGTAGCCGGTTAGCTTGAAGTAACGACCATAAGGCGTTAGTTCTGGGTATTGGCCACCCGCGTGACAGGCTAAACAGTTTTGACCGGTTTGGCGTGCAAACAATGGCACTGCATTTGCTTGTTGGGTTGCTAGAAGGAACAAAATGGCTGAAAGAGTTGCTACTAGCAACCACTTCAATTTTGCAGATAGTATTGCTGCACCAAATTGAGGATTTGTCTCGGTAAAAGAGAGAGTTCTCATAGTTTTATCAATCTCAGGGGTGGAAAGTTTGACAATGATCAAACTAATGACACTTATTTGCAATTGATGGAAATCCCTACCCTTGCATTTTTGTTGTTTTTATGACACTTAGCATCTTGGTATTTGGAACCCCGTTTTTTTAATAAAAACACTAGAATCGCTTTATGACCACTTTGACTACCCCGAATTTCTATCATCGCCGTCGTCGTTTGGCTCAAGCGGTTTCTGTTGCGTTGGCGGTGTTGGTGCCTGCCTTTGGCTTATTTCGGTTTGATATGCGTGCTGGTGGGGTGACAGTTTTAGATCGCCAGATCTGGTTTTCTGACTTTTTCTTAGTGGCTGGGCTGTGGATTTTCTTGATCAGCCTTTTGGTGATGCTCTATTCCAGTGCTGGAACAGTCTTTTGCGGCTGGGTCTGTCCGCAAAACATTTTGTCTGAATGGGCGAATCATATGACCCACCGGCTTTTGGGAAAAAGGGCTGAGGTCAGTCTTGAGGGTCATAAGCCAGTTGTGGCCATTGCCAAAAACAAGGCTTTGAACTGGATCTTGCTGGGAAGCTCCTTTTTAGCGGCCTCTCTCCTTACAGGACTCATTCCTCTCTTTTACTTCTACAAGCCAGAAACTATCCTGTCTTTTGTGCTTTGGCAGACAGATCCTGAGCTAGCCGGATCGCTCCACTGGATCTATTTTGTGTTTGTACTGATCATCTTCATCGATATAGCGGTGATTCGGCATTTTTGGTGTCGGTTTGCCTGCGTTTATCGGGTTTGGCAGCATAGCTTCCGAACTCGTGAAACTTTGCACGTGGCCTACGACAACAGTCGGGCCCCTGAGTGCGGCAGTTGTAATTACTGTGAAACTTCCTGTTTTATTGATTTAAATCCAAAGAAAACAGAGGTTTACGACAGTTGTATCAATTGCGGTGAGTGTATTGACGCCTGCAACCGCATGCACGCTAAGGATAAGGTCGTAGGTTTATTGCGTTTTAAGTTTGGCGAGCGGGAGGAGGCAAAAACTTCTCGATTGAATTTCCGCAATGCAACAATTTCCCTTAAATCTCGCTCTATCTGGATGTTCTTAATTGCTCTCTTGGGTATTGGCTTCTTTATCTGGGGCTATGTGAATTGGGAGCCTTTTCATGTGGCCGTGTATCGGGCCGAGGTTCAGAGCTCGTCCAGCAACCTGGATTACCGTATTTCTGTGGCCAATAAGTATTTAAAGCCTGCAGAGGTGAGGGTCAAGGTGGAGGGGTTGTCGCAGGGCGAGTACCAGCTCAGTGAGGACGACCTGATTATCCCCGGGGGTGGTCGTAGCTCAATCAATCTGGCCATATCCCCTGAGCTATCCCATGGCCTGCACCCGTTTGTAGTAACGGTGAGCTCAGGCTCTTGGGTTAGCGATTTTTCCGCTCAACACTTCTCTGACCGCTAGGGTTTGGCGAATAGTGATTTACCCCAGCCCCCCAATTTTCTGGGCAAAAAAGTAAATCTTTGTGTAACAATTGCAACAAAGATATTTTTAACAAATTTGTCAGACATACGTCTGGGCGCTGTGGACTGACTTTGGGAGATTAGCAATGAAGAGAAGATCTATTCGTGCCCGTAGTTTTTGGATCATGATTGTTGCCGGTATGTTGACTGGCATGGGCAATGGCAGCGTATTCGGCGCGGCTCTCATGTGCTTTTTAGGTCGCGGCATGTTTAGTGATTGGGGTGGCTGGTTCGGTCCGGCATATAACCCAACTTCTTTTACCGGCTTCATTGATTGGTGCATGATCATTTTCGGTTTGGCTTACGTGGGCATCCTGTCTGTTGCATTTAAGCGACATGACGAGATTGAGAACTCTGAAACTGTATCCGCTTAATTCTGCGTATTTCATCAATAGGAATTTTTAAATGCTAAATACAATCGCAGCCATTCTCGGAATTACTTTGGCTTTCTCAAGCATGCTGCTTTCCTGGTACATCTTGGTGCCACGGAAAAAAGGCGTTTACAAGAAAAAAAATATCAATATCGCCTTCGAATCTGTAGACGAATAAGTTGTTAATAGTTGCTTTTGATGTACCTAAAAAGTAACCCTTTACTAAGAGCAATAAGGAAAAGAAATAAAAATGCTGAAATATTTGTTCGCTAAGAATGAAGACATTCCACAAGGTTCATCGGCTGTTTACTTTGGATTCTCAGCCATTGTGTGGTTTGTTATCGGAACTGGTTTGGGGGCATTTAACGCTTCAAAGTTAGCATTCCCTGACTTTGTAACCGGCCTAGAGTTCGTGTCATTTGGCCATATGCGCCAAGTTCACGTACATGCCGTTATTTTCGGCTGGATCTCCATGGCTTTTGCGATGGCGATGATGTACATCACTCCAGCACTTGGCAATACAAAGCTTTGGTCTGAGAAGCTTGGTTTGTGGAATTGCTTCCTCTGGAACATTGGCCTTTCACTTGGCTTAACCCTGCTTTGGGGTGGCATGAGTTCGGGTCGTGAGTATTCCGATTTCCCATGGTTCATTGACTTATATATTTCCGTGTTTATTGCCTTGCCTTTGGCAATTAATGTATGGATGACCATTCTGCGTCGTCGCACTCAAGGTATCTACACCACCAACTGGTTCTTTGCAGCATCAACTTTCATGTTGATCATTGTGTTTACGGTGGGTAACTTGCCAGAGTATTTCCACTTAACCGGTTTGACAGAGGCCTATTTGACATGGTGGTTTGCTCATAACGTTCTCGGTCTTTGGATTACACCTGTGGCTGCAGCGATTGCTTACTACACCATTCCAAAAATTACTGGTAACCCACTCTACTCACACCGCATTGGCCATCTGCACTTCTGGTCAGTTGTGGTGTTCTACTCAACACCTGCTGCTCACCATTTGATGTCAGCCCCATTACCAGAATGGCTTAAGTCTTTCGCTTCCGTAGAAGGTGTATTGATTCTGGTTCCTGCGATTGCTTTCGTATCCAACATCTTGCTCACTATGCAAGGTAAGTGGAATATGTTTGTTGAGAACTTGGAAGTTCGCTTCACCATCGTCGGCTGTTTAATGGCGATTCCATTGAATATGCAAGGTGGTTTCCAGCAGACTCGTGCAATTAACTGGTACATCCACGGCACTGGCTGGATTGTGGCCCACGCTCACTTAGCCCTGCTCGGTTTCTCTACATTCCTGGAGGCAGCGGCTGTGTATTTCGGTCTGCAAACTCTGATGAAGCGCAAGTTGTATTCCCTAACCCTGGGTAATATGCACTTTTGGCTCTTGCTAATTGGCTTCACGATCTACTGGGTATCTATGACGATTGCCGGTTTGATTCAGGGTGCTGGAAAAATTTACGAAGTGCCTTACATCGACGTGGTTATTGCCGAGCATCCTTACATGATCGCTCGCTGGATTGGCGGTTCTTTGGTATTTATCGGTAACTGTATCTGGCTCTACAACATGTGGATGACAGCACGCGCAGGGACAGTAATTCCCAAAGGTCGTATGGCCCATGAATTGGTATATGAACGTTAAGCTCATTTAGCACTAAGGAAATTATTTTGGATTTTAGAAAATATAAAGTTGGCTCACGATTGTTCGCTCTTGCATTGGGCGGATCGATGGTCATCACCCTATTCTTCCCTTTAATGGATATCTCTAGCGTTGCTGCTACTGATATCGCAATGGACAAACAATTGTGGGCTGGTCGCGAGACTGGTTTCAGCTTGGACGATCCGTTCTTGCTGGGTTGGCACAAGCCGCTGAAGGTTCTCTTGAAGGCAGACCCTAAGTCTGGTCAAGCAATGGAGCCAACAACGGTTTATGTCTATGAAAAAGGCACTCCATTCCCAGGCGGCATCATGCACCCTGATAACTTAGGTCCTTATGCGAAGCGCTTAAGTGTTGAAAACGGTTTAATCAAGCAAGCAGACGCCAACATTGGCGCTGTATTTTTAATTGCCAATCAAGATGGCCAGTCTTACATTGAAAATACCACAGCTACTAAAGGCTGGACTACTCAGGCTGTATTGAGAACAGCTGGCGATGAGAACATTGCCCATCCTGGTGCTGGCAAAACTTACTTCGTCCGTGAAGGTTGCTGGTGGTGTCATACCCTCCTGCCTGAGCAAACTCAAGACTGGCAAGTATTTGGTGCGCCCCCAATGTTAGGTGACTTCAATGGCGAGTCTCCAACAGCATTCGGTTCAGATCGTAAAGCACCTGACTTATTGCACGTAGCCTCAAGAAACTCTTCTAAAGAATGGTTGATGTTGCACTTCTTCAACCCACGTTTAGTTCAGCCACATTCCATCATGCCGCGCTATGACTATTTGTGGGGTGCTGTGGATGCCAATGGTAAGCAAATTGATTTCTCAAAATGGCGTAGTGAATACAACGAATTTGTCGAAGGTAAGCGCGATGCGCCTCCTGAGGTCCCTGCTTATGCCAATAACAGTGAAATTCGTAGCTTGATTGATTTCATTCTGACAATGAAGTAAGTCGGAATATTAAAGATAAGGAGTCGCAAGATGAGTAGCTGGAGATTTGACGAACCGTTGGTAACCCTGAGTACGCCGGAAACCAATGAGAGAAGTAAGGCCCTATGGGAAGCCGAAGATTTGGGCGGCCTAACCGAAGATAACAATCCACTTCCGGTGCCTATCGTATGGCTGGTTGGCTTGACTGTGGTGACTGCATTTGCGCTTACCCTCCCTTTATGGGGTCAACGCCCAACTGCGGAACTTTATGAGCCGCTGATTGATGTAATGGAAAACCCAGCCGTTTTGAACGCCGCTGATGATACTGAAGCAATGAATCAAGTGTTGGCATTGACTGCAAATAACCCACGCTCTAATCCTGCGTTGTTGGCTCGTCACCCAGTCACTATGGATGATTTAAGAATGATTGCTCCGCAAGTTGAGGCCTTGGAAGTTAAAGGCGTTGATTTACGTGATTACTCTGTAGTTGGTCCAAATGTAGTAGTTGCTAACTTTGAAGGCAATTACCGTAAGGATGGCACGCGTATTCGTCAACAGCCTTGGTGGGATATCGGCTACACGATCGACCTCTTTTATTTGACCGCCTTTTTCTTGGGCGTATTTATTACCGTGAAGCGTTTGCCACCAGTATCTTGGCAGCCACGCCACGGCAATCATTAATTATTTAAAGGACTGTAAAAATGATCGAATTAGACTATGGCCCTCTGGCAATCTTGTTGCCGATTGGTGTAGCCATCGTAGGCCCACTTTTTTATAGTTTTTTTGTTGATCATTACAACAAAAAACCGCCACAAGATAAAAAGTAATTTGTTTAGTACGCATAAATCAACTTAGGAATTTTCATGAGCATAGATAACTCAACAACCAAGCGCGTATCGGGTTTGGTTTTTGGATTGTTGATTTCAGCAGCTGCCCTTGCCTCTTCATTGGCATTCGCCAGTGAAGTAGTAATGAATGGCAATCCTGAAAACGGCAATAAGATCTTCATGGAGGGCAAAGGCGCTGCGGCTCCTTGCATGTCGTGCCATGGACCAACGGGTCTTGGCAATGAAGCTTTAGGTGCACCACGTTTGGCAAATATCGGTTATGTTTACGTCATCAAGCAATTGAATGATCTTGCCGAAGGACGTCGCGTACCAGAGGGCGCTGGCGCTGTAATGCCAATGTTTGCTCAACAGTTAAGTGCACAAGACCGTCAAGACGTATCTGCTTATGTCAACACCATCACAGAGCCAGCCGAACTATCTGATTTAAAAGATCTCAAGGCGTCGGGAACGGTAGTTGGTACTACATATCAAGGTCAAATTATTGCTAAGTACGGCACGGCAAAAGTATCTGCCTGCTCTTCTTGCCATGCTTATAACGGCCGCGGAGCATCGCCAATGTTCCCGGTGATTGGTCAACAACGTTACACCTACCTGGTAAATCAGTTACATAACTGGCGTGATGGTAGCCGTCACAATGACCCATACGGCATGATGCAAGCCATTGCTAAAAAATTATCCGATGAAGATATTAATAACGTAGCAGCTTACTTATCACAAGCCCCTCGTACAGCGATGGGCGGCAAAGACGCTACAAGCAAGACGCAAGCTGCACAGTAATTCGTTTAGGAGCATTCTGAAAGTGCAATTCTGATTCATCGGATTTGCACTTTTTCTTCGTCTATTGATGTCTATTAAAGTAAGAAGGTAGTGGGGTATGGCTAGTCGGTTGAAGTTGGGTGAAAAGATCATCTTCGGAATTGGCATCCTATTTTTGATAGCAGCAATTCTGGGTTATATCGGACTTGAAGTGCATCGCGCAAACCTGAATCGACCAATGTATGTCAACACTACCAGCTTTGATTTCACGGCCGAAGGTTTGAGAGGGTCGCAACTCTTTCGCTCGGATAACTGTTCTGATTGCCATCGTGCTGTGCGCAATGGTACTAACCACGGCGTTAGTTTGGATGGAGTTGGATCAATTCGCAGCGAAGAATATCTCTATGCTTTTTTAAAGAATCCAGAGGCTACCTACGGCACAAAGACAGAAGATCATGGCCCTAATAAGTCTGCAGCTTATGTTGCAAAACTTCCTCCAGCCGACTTGCATGCAATGGCTGTTTTCTTATCAGAACTGAAGGCAACGCAAGGCTCCCCAGACGCCCGTTTGCCGATGGCCGAACGCAATGGCTTTGTAGATGAGATGGTCAAGTTATGGGCTCCAGATAGCTGGAAAACAGGGCACAAAGATTTAAGGGATGAGGCTGCTGGCAAGTAAGCAGCGTCAGCAAGAGTTGGCCATTAACTTTAAAATACATTCAATCAAATCAACCTCAGAATACAGACATCATGACGACATCCCAAGCCAATTTAGCTGAAATTGAGAATCCAGAATACACACGCTATACGATGTTATTCGTATACGCCTGCATTACTTACGCCATCATTGGATTTACTTGGGGTGCATTGATGGGCGGTATTCCCATCTTTAGATTATTTGTCGATACCGCTCCACACGGCAAACTCATTTTGTTGGCCCATGGCCACATCAATTTATTGGGTTGGGTAGAAATGGCCATCTTTGGCGCCATTTATTATTTTGTGCCCCGTCTGATGAAGGCTCCAATTTACAGCCTCAAGTTGGTGAAGATTCATTTTTGGGTTCACAACGTTGGTCTAGTTGGTATGGTGGTGTTATTTACCTTGGCCGGATCTCTCGGTGGCTGGGATCCTTCTGATATTGATGAGGCACGTGTGCATCATTTGATGGCGGGCGTAGGTTTGTTCGGAACTTTGGTGTTGATTGCCAATATTATCTGGGGCTATAACATTTATAAAACCAGACCAAGCAAATAATTTTCATGTTTGCTATGAGAGGCTTGCGCTTTATTGTCGGTGTATTAATGGCCCTCGCTTTGCTAAGCGCCTGCAATCGACAACATGCGCCAGGTCTTGAAGTTGGCGAAGCTGCGCCACACTTAAAAACTAAAACCCTGTCTGATGTTGGTGGGGATATTACACGGCTCACGACTTATAGGCAGCCCGACGAGAGAATGTATCAGTATTCCTTGGATAGGGCGCTCGCCACCGGCAAGCCAATCTTTCTGGAGTTTGCTACACCGGGCCATTGCACTCCCTGTGATCGTCAGTTGCAAATGATTAAATCGTTGCAGGACAAATATGAAGGTCAGGCAATCTTTATTCATCTAGATCAATATCAAAGTCCTGAGGCATATATTGCTTATGGCGTTTTTGGTGATCCCTGGACATTTGTGATTGATAGTCATGGCATCGTGCAGTATCAGCAGGCAGGATCAATGCTCTATCAAGAGATGGAAGCGCAGATTCAGAGAGTGCTGCCATCAAAGTCTTGGTGAGAAAAAGATGATTTATCAACTACAAAAAGATCGTCGCGGTATGGTTTGGGACTTATTGCTTTATGTCCCTACCGTTATTGCACTCCTAAGCTATGCTGCGAGTAGCTGGTATAGCGACAATGTCAGCTTGGCATATCTCTTGGTATTTCTAGGCACTTTCTTTTTTATCGCGGGGCTGAATCGCATTTTAAGAACCCGCCTGATGATTTCGCCAGTCGCGCCAGTTGCTTTGGAGTTAAATCAGGATGACACCGTCACAGTCATTTTGCGTAATCATGAAAAGATCAATCTCCTGAAAGATCTTAAGATCTATAAGGACTTCTCAGGTAAATCGTTTGGATTGTCTGGCCTAGACGGCATTGGTCAGATGCGACAGTTTGTATTTCACAAGGCTCAGTTTGCTACAGAGGCAGATTTTCTGGCTCTGCAGGCAGCAATCAAAAAGTAGGATGCTAGTATTTCCTAGTGCTTACGTCGTATGACGTCCCAGGCCATTGCGCCAATCACTGCGGTCACTAATCCGCAAGCAATCCCCATCCAGCGGTATTCCACTTCTTCACTGACTAGACCGCCGATAAGCATATGAACAGAATAGGCGGTAATAAATAAGGAGCTCAGTCCAATCACCGCGTATACGAGAATTTCTAATGGCTTCATGGCTTCATGGCTTAGCTGGCTTAATCGCCAAAATTACGCCACCTGCTTGCAAAGATTGAGTGGCAATATCATTACTTAGTCTCGCCAGATTGCTTGCTAGGCCGAGATTTTTAGGATCAGTGGGTGCCAAAATCAAAAAGTTAATATTCTGGAGCATGGCTAGTTGCGCTGCAGGATCGTTTGCTGTCGGTGGTAATGGCAGCACATCGCAACGACATGCAATCATGGTTATGGCGGGCCACTGACTGGCCACCCGAATGCTAGGCATTGGTTTTTTATTTGCCTCTTGCTGTTCACGAAATGCATTGAGATCATCTGCAAAAGTTTGAATTAATTGATCTTGAGCTGAAAGTACTTTGTTCTCGATCTCGTAATAATGAAAACGGTCGCCGCGCATAAATAAGGTGGAGACGATCAAAAGTAAGATCCATAACCAACCCCGTTGCACCAAAAATCCATGCTTGAGCAATACTGGGTAAGGGCGTAGCAAGATTGGCAGTCCTGCAAACAGAAATAGCGCCAACATTAAAAATGCCCAGGCTTGGTCGGCTGCGACGATCCCCGCTATTGGTCCCAGAATGAGGCAGCAACTCAATATATCTTTCGGCAGTATTTTTCTGTTGAGGGTGAGGATTACAACACCCAGTGCTAGTAGCAGCAACCCTAGTACCCATCCTTGGGTAGAAAGCCCTGGCTCTAGTGGTGCACCCCACAATATAGAGACGATTGACTGTGTAGGATTGCTCCAGAAATGAAGATCTGACCAGCCCAAAGTGAGCAACAGAATCAAGATAACTGATAGTGGAATGCCAATATAAAAGTAGCGTTGTTGTTTGATATGTAATGGCTTGGTATGCCAGAGCCACAAGAGGGAGATAGGGTAGGCCAAGCCAGCGGGATGAAGGCTCACTGCAAAAGCACACAAAGCAAGTTGAGCAAAAAAATAACCATTAAACCCGGTAACTTGCTCGTGATAAATGCTATGCATCCAATGTCCCAAGGCAAAGCTTGCCAATAGGTAGGCACCAACGGAAAGACTGTCGAGTTGTTGAATGCTCAGTGGCGCAATCAACAGCAAGCCGGTAGCCAGAAGTGCAGCCTCTTCTTGACCATTTTTATAGAGCCATTGATAGAATTGCCATGCCGTAAAGGCCAGCAGAAGAATCGTAAAGATTTTGGCGGCAAGCACCTGACCAGAAAAGAGATAGGCCAAGGGGAGCCAAATAAGAGCACGTAAATCGGGCATACCCATGGTTAAGGCAGAACTTGCAACTTCATCACTAATGGACCAGTCCAATAGCAAGGCTTTGGATGCCCCCTCATCTAAAGCGTAAGGGGTGTGACGCATGAGCAATAATGCAATGATGGCCCACGAGCCTAGGGCGATATATTTGCCGTAACGATCAATTAAATTTTTTAGCATAGCCAGAGTTTAGAGGAAAGCAGAATCAACGATCAGACCAGGCGTACCGCACCCACTGGTCCTTGGGGTTAGCCTCATGGGCCATGCCGATTAAGCGATTGGCTAGAGGGGTTTGTTGGCGCAAAGAAGCAACCCAGCTGCGCACCATTAAATCTGTGGCGATATAGGCTCTTTCAAAGCCCTCCAGATCCTTTGCAGGGATTTGTAGCTGACGTTCGGCTTCCTTCACCGTAGGGCGGTGTAATAAGAAATCCTGCAGTAACCATTCAAACTCTTGATTATTGCCATAACGGAGGCGCGGTAAAGAAAAATCAATCACGGGTGACCACTCATCTTGGATTGGACCAACGCTATTGGACAGAGGTCCCCAATAGCGACCCATCCAAGTGTATGCACCTTCTCCGCCCGTCAGTTCGTGAGGCTGTAGGTCTGCCATTTGGATAAGATGCTCTGTGATAGGTTTTGCATCTGGCGCAGCATTGTTGCTGCCAACCAACGCAATATGCATGCCATCTATAAATAGGTAGGACCTTGGAAATACCTGATGAAAGCTGCGTATCACCACCCCCATGGAGTGGCGATCAAATTGGTTGAGCGCAAGCCACTGAACATAAAGTCCATCGGGATTTAAATGGTTCTTTGCTCGTTGAAATTGTTCAATCGATAATAGAGGGCCAACGCCAGCAAGATCGGGATGAAACAAATCACCAATGATTACGCTGTAGGCATTGTTAGTGGTATTTAAAAAATGACGCGCATCATCTTGGATTACTGTCGTGCTTTGCAAGATGTCTTGATTAAAGGGTGCAAACCAAGTCCTGGCAGCGGAAATTGCTCCTGGCGATAGTTCCACCGCAGTTCGTTGTAAGTTGGCAATTGGTGCAGAGCCTGCTAGCGAGATGCCGGTACCGAGCCCCAGAAAGAGAACGCTTTTGGGATCGGGATGTAACAATAAAGGAAGTCGCGCTTGATTAGCCTGCGCAAAGAGGGCGGTAGGTTCTGACGAAGCATCTTGGCGCTGTAGATCGGTTAATAAGATGCGACTGCCATCAGGCTTTTGTACAACTTGAGTGATAGCAATGGCATCTTCATAGCGATATATATCTACGCTGCCGCCCATTGCAATTGGTAAGAGTCGATTGGTGGTCGGTAATTCGAGCAAAGGGATTGCGCTGATGATGACTAGCGGCGCAAACCACCATACCCGTGATTTTTTACTCCAAGATAAGCCAATCAATAAAACCAAGATCGCTGCCAGCACTAGGCTACTGGCGCTGCCAAGCAGGGGTATCAAGATCGTGCCGGTAATGATGGTGCCTGCAGCCGCTCCCAAGCAATTGGCGATATATAAGTAAATACCTTGGCGACTATTGTTCTCGGAATTTCTGGCAAGCAATGGAAACCATGCGCCAAAGGCAAGTGTTGACGGTAAGGTAAGTGCTGCAATGATTAAGCCTTGCGACCACATGGCACTATTGAAAGAAGACCATTGAGCACTCTCAACCCATGCAGAAACAAACGGCAGACCTGCGAGGGAAAGTAAAATAAAAATAGCAGTGAGCCACGGCAGAATATTGAGCCATTTTTCTTTCGAAAGTTTTGCAGCAAGTAAACTTCCGAGTCCAATGCCAAGTAAGAAAATCGCCAAAATAATCGCCAAGACATATTCTGTGCGGAGCATGATCAAACCAAATAGCCTGGTCCAGGTTACTTCCACTATTAAGCTAGCAGCGCCCATCGCCCCATAACTTAGCAATAGCTTGGCTGGCAATCTTTCTGAGGTGCTCGGGGAGGTTTGTGAGTTCTGATATTTGGTGAGGTAGTAGAGAACGGCCAGCACCATTCCTAATAGCGCTATCAGGCGCAAAGTCAGTCCCCAACCAAAAATCGGTAGGAGCAGTAAGGGTAGCAACGCACCGAAAACGGCACCTAGAGTATTGGCACCGTAGAGGTAAGCCAGGGATTCTAAGTTTTTATTAGCGGGTTTCAGGATGAGGGGGAGGCTCATGCCCATTGCGCTGGCAGGAATTGTCAACATCAAAAAGGCGGCAATACCCATCAGCCCGTGCCAAGCAGAAGGACTTAAAGTACTGGCCATCCGATCAAGACTGGGCGAGACCCAGTGTAGGAGGCTTGGCAAGAACCAAGCGAAGATCGCAATCAAGACCTCCAGAAGGGCCAGCAGGTGTAGTGGGTTTTTGATGAATCTTGCTTTGCAGAGCATGAGCCAGCTACCTAAGCCAAGGCCCAGCATAAATGCCGCAACAGTGATGATCACACCCCAAACACTCACCCCAAATTGGAGGATGAGATATCTGGTCCAAAGCACTTCATAAGCCAGACCAATCAGACCAGAAAGTCCATATAGCAGGGCAAGTCTAATCAAGGCGCAATTCTCAGAAAGGGTAAAACCACACCAAGCCAACCACTACGTGCGCTAGTGCCAGGCTAATTGTTAAGCTAGCCAGGATCATATGGGCCAGGAACCAGGGCTTGCCAAAAATACCCATGGCAATGCCGATGGCTGCGGTAAGGAGTATGAGGATTAGCAGGGGCACACCCATGACAAACATGACAACCTGTTTTTGATGTGCGCTAATCGTCGATTGATTATTCTCGTGTTGCGTTTGTTGTTGATCAAATGCTTGCAAGACGGTAATGCTATTGCCTTCAGTCGCGCTAGCATTAGTTTCTGCACCAAGCACCAGCGAGCTTTGCAACATCAGAGCAAATATTGCAAATGTCAATAAGCGAAAAAATCCTTTTTTCATTTATTGACTTCCTGAGATCTTACTGAATGTTCGGAAGACGCTGAGCTCTGATCTTCTTCGGAGTTGCTGGTCGATTTTCTTTCGGAGTAGCGCCACACTAGAATGACCATCAATACAAATGGCGCAAAGATAAATCCCAATAGAAATAAGAAAATAGTCCAAGGGGTATCGATCGTGACGTGCATGTAGCGATAACTATCTACCGCGTAACAGTTGTGTGCTAAGAAAATAGTCAGCAATGTGTATGGGTAATAAGACTTGAATTTCATATTAATGTTTTGTAATCGATGAGTCACTAGCGCAGCGAAAGCCATAAAAATCAGAGGCGTGATTTGGCAGGGCAAAGTTGCGGTGAAAGAGCGATGTGGAGAAAGGGTCGCTATTCCAAGATCCGCCGCGAAGAACTTTGTAGCGGATATCAATATTTTTTTGCTCTGAGATTTGTAATGCACGATCTTCTGGCTTATCACTCACAGAAATTTTTGCAATAAAGATGTCTGGTGAAGCTTTGGATCCGACATAAGGCAGAAAGTCGTCTGACATCCATTCGCCCACATTACCGGCTAAGTCGTAGGCACCATTAATGCTGACTCCTGTGGGGTAGGCGTTCACCTTGGTTGCGGCACCAACGTTGTAGTAGGTATTTAAGCGATCTGGCTCCATCTTGTTGCCCCAAGGCCAGCGTCGTCCATCACTACCCCTGCCGGCCTTCTCAAACTCAGCTTCGGTGGGCAAGCGTTTGCCAGCCCATTCGCAATAGGCTGTAGCGTCATGCCAGGTCACCATCGTGACTGGATACAGTAGTTGATCTGGAGGAATGCGGCCGCCTTTCCAATTTAATGGAGGGCGATGAGTAGTTTGGGTAATGAAGCGAGCATATTGCGCTTGCGTCACCAGGTACTTATCAAGATAGTAAGTGCGTAGCGTGACTTCATGAGCAGGTTTATCTTGATCATCTGAGCGATCTGCATTGGTGCCCATCTGAAAGGAGCCGCTTGGCACTTTCACCATAGCCTCGAGGTCATTCCATTGTTCACGCGAGAGCAGGCGATCGGCTTCAGTTGGGGTGTAGTGATTGGTGGGGCGCCCTGCCTCGTGCGCCTCATGAAGCGCTAAATCCTCACCAGCAGCGCGTACATGGTTTGCTTCTTCTTTTAAATCGTAGCTTGCGAGATTGCGCATATCCTGCATGCGTCTGGCCCCTAACTGCACCACATGTATCGTTCCGCCAATCATTGCAATGATGATGCAAGTTAGAATGGTGGCGGTCAGGTAGCGTTTGCGTTGTTGGCGTTCTGCCTCTCTGAGCTTGGGTCTGTATTTACTGCGAACCATAAATGCTTAAAGGACCTGATCTGTTTTTTCGGTTACTTTGCCATCTTTGTGAACCAGATGCTTAGATGAGCGTCCATAGGCGCGTTTATTCATAAGCTCCCCAAAAATCCCGCCGAGCAAGGAAGATTGCATCACCAAAAAGACAAATAACACCCACCAGCCTAGCGGTAGAAGATGGGAGCCTTTGGTGGGTGCGCTGAAGTTATAAATTTCGTAGTAGCTAATGCATCTGACAATCACTGGCGGCAGTAAAGATAACCACTTACCACCAAAGCCATAAATCGAAGAGGTAATTAGCCCGGTAATAAAGGGGACCAAGAACATATCGGTTACCCAGAACGGACTGAAGTATTCAATGCCGGTGAAGATTTCAATATGAGCATCGAGTAAGCGATCGGCAAAATGATTGAAGACCACTCCCATAATGATTGCGACTAGGGCGCGTATCAGGCGATCATATTTGTCACGAGGGGCGGTTTTTTGTGTCAATGTCTTCATGGCTTATATTCCTTGCCCGTGAGTTTTTCGTACTCAGCCTTAATATTTTCTTGTTTGTACCAGCCCTTGACTTGCAGGCTAGCTAAGTATTGAGCCAGGGTGCGTCGGTCAGCATCTGTGAGATAGGCATAGGACGGCATTTGAAATTCCGTTTTTAGGCGGCTAGGCAAAATACTTTGAGGATTGGGGGATGATAAATATTGATAAAGCCACTCTTCCGAGCGTATGCTGCCGATACCATCAAGTGCTGGCGCTGGCACAGACTCCATCACGTTGCGTACAGTCCATAACGAGTGACAGCTTTTGCAACCCGCCTCCTTGTAAATGGCAGAAGCATGATCCATTAGTTGTGGAGACGCGGTTGTATAAAACGGGATCCCAGGGTCGGGCTGGGATTGGTTTTCTATAGTAATCAAGTTTCTTGCGCCCAAAACAAGCACAACAAGCACGATTGTTACTAGGATATATTTTTCACCGCGTTTCACAAGAAGCCGCTAATTAATGATTAGCCAACTGCTCAAGATGAAGCTTGCGGCTTTCTTCTTGTTCTTTTAATACTTCGCGACTCTTTTCGTAGTCGGCAGGAGTCATTTTGTCTTTATCGGATTCAGTAAATACTAAATATTTAATATCTTCATCAAATTGTTCATTTTTAGAAGCCCAGCGGATCATAAAAGCGCTGGTGATCACAATCAGAGCGCCTACGACAAGCCAGAGATAAATTGTCCAGCCATCGCCAAGTGAGTTTAGAAAGTCCATTTTGAATCCTGTTTTAAATATGAGTATTGATCAGTGATAAAGATCAGAACAGTACGCCAGACAGCATTTGGGTTGCGCCAAAAACAATCGCAATTAATACCCCGAAAATAATACTAGCAAATAAGACTTTTTCGCCGGTCCGCATCTTTGTGTTGGATTGTTTGGCACGTAAAACGGTGCCAATAATGATGGCGAAAAATAAGATGCTGACAATTAGAAATACAAAAACCCCCACGCCGAATTCTTGACTGCGCATGCCTTCAATACTCAGATCAATATTGCTTAAATTTTGTGCAATTACGGGTTTGGAAGACATGGTGGGTTTTTGCTGACTTGTTACCATTTCGCTGGGTGTCTAGTATGGCACGGGAAGGTATTTTCATAGTGCACTTTATTAGTGTTTTTGCCTATAAAAATGAGAATATATATTTTCATTTTAGGGTTATCATTCCACCTGGATTTATCTGAATTTCTTTTATTCAACGGAGAACAAAAAATGGTAGACAATAAATTTACACGTCGTCAGGTATTAAAGGCTGGCGTTATTAGTATCGTTGCAGCACCAATCGTCGGTTTTTCAGCAAACTCAATGGCTGCGCAAAATGCTGCAATGCGTACATCTTTGAAGTTCCAAGATCATCCAAATGGCGACAAACTGTGTTCCAAGTGCGTTAACTGGTTGCCAACGGCTGATTTAACCAAGCCAGGCGGCTGCAAGCTCTATCCTGGTGATACAGAGATCGTTCCTAATGGCTATTGCATGGCTTTTGCACCTAAAAAGGCTTAATTAAGCAATTTAGCTGTAAATAGGGCATTATTAATCCGGTGATCGCCTTTATGGCCATCACCGGTATTTCTTTTAAGCTATTTAAGGGGATTTAAATGGAAATCATGGGCAAAGGTTATATGATCATTCCGGTGATCTTGTTTGTCTTGGGAATCGCAGCTTCATTCTGCCTTTCTGGCTTGGGTATTGAGCGAGCTCAAGAAGATAAGTAAGCGTTTACTACGTAGAGTTGTTGTATCTCCGTTGGCGCTCGCTGTGAGCGCCTCACATTAGGCAATGAATTGATGTCCCCCACTAATAACCAGTCACTGGTGAAGTTTGTACTTGTCTCGGCTTTATCCCTCTTTATTGGGGCTTGTCATGGCATGTTGCAAGTATTCCCGCCTATTCGGGCTTGGCTTGATTCCATTGGTAGTCCTTATGGCGGTCCTGGTCATATGATTGATCCTCTGGCCCACGCCCATATGAATTTGGTTGGTGGTTTGGTCATGCTGGCCATGGGTGTAACTTACTACTTGCTGCCACTTTTCAGTGGAAAACATCTCTATTCTCAGAAATTGGTGGGGTTTTCCTTCTGGTTCATGCTTTTTGGAGTTTATGGCTTCTACATTACCCAGATGGTTTTTGGCTTTTGGGAGGGGTATTTGATGTTGAATGATGCCCCTGCAATGGCTCATGCCCACCATTACTACGGCCCTATAGTGGCGATAGACGGTACCTGTATGGCTACTGGCTTCACAATCTATTTTGTGAATATTGTGCGAACCCTACTGTCCAAGAGGACTTAGGCCCTCGACCCCATTGACTCACACATAAAGCTCTTCTTAGGGCTTTATTTTTAAGGGAAAGCTTAATTCCGCTTCTTTTCCATTGCGCTTGATCTGCACTTGCAGGATTTCATGCTGGTTTTGATCTAAGAGGATGGCTCGCCGATAGACAGCTACCCTGCCATCCTGTATCGCTTGCTTCCAAGGGTCTTGACTTGAGCTGCGGATATAGACCAAGCAATCCCAAGCGGGATTCCCCTTGGCATCAGTAATTAATACCCAAATCTCATTGATGCCGTTGACTGGTGGGCTAGGCCGGCTTTCAATCTGAACGTCTATATCCTGCCAGTGTTGGGTTGGTAATGTAATGGCTTCTTTCGAGGGTGAGTCGCAACCCGAGAGAGGGAGTGTTAAACCAACAATACAGACAACAACGCTGAAAGAGGCAACTGCTTGTTTTGCTTTGTAGACTAGCGATCCCTTAATCATCTTTTTGATCACGTGATTTGGTCTTGGGTCCGTAGAGTTTCACTACAAAGTGAACAAAAGTACCGGCTACTGCAATGTATGCCAGAGCGATGGCAAAGCCCCAATCTAACCACGGGCGGACTACGCCAGGACGATTTCCCCAGAAGGGAAAAGAGAGGCCCACCCCAACAAGTAGTACGACCACAACAACACCATAAAACCAATAAGGCACTGGGTTTTGTGATTCCGGCATTTTCTCAACGAGCTCCCAATCTTCCAGCCCCCGTTTGGCTTTGCGCATCTCATCAGATTCATAACCTAAGTGGTCTATCGGGATTTCACCCCAAGCTGGATTGACCTCATTAAGGGGTGGTGAAGAATGAATTTGATTTGACATTTTTATACTCCTACAAAGCAGTAGGGCGCTTCCTAAGTTTGATAAGGTTAACAGAATTCTCGCATGCTTTACTTGATTTTCTGGGGCAGACAGGTGAAACTGCATCGACCCAATTCACAAGAGTCATCCACTTGAAATCCATTCTTTTTCAGCTTCGCCGCGGTCTTTTAGGCATTCTATGTTTATTGATCCTGAGTGCCTGTAATCCAAGTTTTAGAAGTATTGATATTAGTCGGTCCAAAGGGTTTGGCGACAATTTTTCTTTAGAAGATGGCGATGGTAATGTAAAGACACTTGCTGACTATCATGGTAAAGCAGTCGTTTTATTTTTCGGCTATACACACTGTCCAGATGTCTGCCCGACTACTTTAACGGAGATGAATACTGCCTTACGGTTACTAGGTCCACTGGCAGATAAAGTTCAAGTCATTTTTGTAACGGTCGATCCAGAGCGCGATACAGGCGAACTATTAAAGCGTTACGTCCCTGCATTCAATCCGAATTTTGTCGGGCTAAGGCCGGCAGATGATGAAGCGCTGAAGCAATTGGCAAAAGACTTTAAGGTTTACTATCAGCGCGTGCCAGGCTCTACTCCGAACCTGTATACGATGGACCACACATCTGGTGAGTATATTTTTGATGCCGATGGAAAGCTCAGATTATTTGCACGCTACGATCAACCTCCCGAATCATTGGCGCATGATCTAAAGGAATTGCTACATTAATGTAGTTTGACGTGGGGCTCAGTGCGACTGGTAATTAATCTGGCTAAAGTATCCAGAGTGACCTTGGCCCAGCCATGCAATTTCAGTTCATGAAGCTTGTACGCTTGGCATGCTAAAAAGTGTGTAGGCAAATACTGCACACTTTCAATGGTAATGCCGATAGATTATGGTCTTGGGGTAGTGAAGGGCTGCTTACGGCCAATAAGAAGCTTTGAGTTAAGAGAGTTAACGACCAACTAAGGTCAAGGTCGCACGTTCGAATCGTGCTGGGCAAGTCAAATTATTGGACATACCATTTAGATATAAAGATAGTGTTTAAATAGAGGTTCGAAAGTTTTGAGGTAAGCGCATGGGTAAAGTTCACAAGATAGTGATAGTAGGGGGAGGTGCTGGGGGCTTGGAGCTTGCCACTAAGCTGGGCAACCGCTATGGTTCTGCAAAACCTGGGGCACAAAAAATCAGTGTCACTTTGGTGGATAAGAATCGTACCCATATCTGGAAGCCTAAACTCCATGAGGTCGCTGCAGGCATTATGGATCTTGCCGATCAGGAATTAGACTACATTGCTCAAGCCCATTGGCATCACTTTGCCTTTCGGATTGGTGAGCTGATCGATATTGATCGAGAGAAGAAAGAAATTCGGATTGGACCATTTTTAGATGACATGGGCCAATCGGTAACGCCAGAACGATTGATTCCTTATGACACCTTGATTATTGCGATTGGTAGCTTAACCAATGATTTTGGTACGCCAGGTGTAGAAAAGTATGCTCAGCGCTTAGAGTCACTAGCCGATGCAAAGCGTTTTCATTTGCGCATGATTAATGCCTGCCTTAGAGCCGAATCACAGTATGCTCCTTTGGCATTAAATCAATTGAAGGTGGCCATTATTGGCGCTGGCGCAACGGGTGTAGAGCTTGCTGCAGAATTACATCGCACAACGCGTCAGGTGATTTCATATGGCATGGATCGCGTGAATCCTGATAAAGACATGAAGGTCATTTTGATCGAGGCTGCACCACGAATATTGCCAGCACTACCAGAAAGGGTGTCAGCGGCGGCGCAAACATTGCTAGCAGATCTCGGGGTAGAGGTGATTACCGGCGCAAAGGTGGAAGCAGTCTATTCAGATAAGTTACGGCTCTCTGATGGGGTCGAGATTCCTGCAGAGTTAATTGTTTGGGCTGCTGGTGTGAAGGCGCCTGATTTTTTGCATGAAATTGCCGGCTTAGAAAGCAATCGTGCAAATCAATTGGTAGTGTTGCCAACGTTACAAACCACGCGCGATTCCCATATCTTCGCAATGGGTGATTGCGCCGCCTGTCCTTGGCCTGAAGCAAACGGTGGAAAAGGCGGAATTGTTCCACCACGTGCTCAAGCAGCACACCAACAAGCCTCCCATTTATTTGCTCAAATTGAAAACCTTGTTCAAGGCAAGCCTTTGAAAGCTTACCGATATCGCGATTTTGGCTCGTTGGTTTCGTTAGGTAAATTTAGTAGCGTCGGCAGTATGATGGGAGGATTGATTGGCGGCAGCCTCATGATCGATGGCTTTTTTGCCAAGATCATGTATCTGAGTCTCTATAAATTACATCAACTGGCCTTGCATGGATGGGTCAAAGTCATACTCGACACAATCAGTCGCTTAATTCATCGCAGAACTGATTCGATTGTGAAGCTTCATTAAAGCCACTTCATCTAAGGCGTAGGTTGCACGTTCAAATCGTGCTGGGCCCACCAGAAATACAAACCCTCATCAGAAATGGTGGAGGTTTTGTTTTTTTGAGCGTTACTTTAAGTAACGGTTATTTACTTAAGGGGAGGATATTCACAGGTAGATTAATGACCATTCATCACTTGTTTTGGTAAGTGGTATCAACCAGATTAACAACTCTATGATTTATATGAATAAAATAACTTTAAAAACCAGTTGCAATTGAATATAACTGGGGCTAATCTAAAGTAAAAGTTAGAAAAGTGCGGCTTAATCAAGCCGCTTCAGCTTGCAACAGGCTGCGCATCTTTTTGAGGGCTGCAGTTTCAATTTGACGAACGCGTTCTGCAGAGATGCCATATTCAGCAGCAAGGTCATGTAAAGTCTTTGTGCCGTTACCATCAGCATCCATTGCCAGCCAGCGTGACTGCACAATATCGCGACTACGCTCATCTAAAGCCATGAGTGCTTGGTCTAGCTTGGGACCTTGCAAGGCATCTGCTTCGGCGCTGGCAATGCGAGCAGTAGGCTCTTGTGAGTTATCCGCCAACCATTGAATAGGGGCATAAGCAGATTCATCATCGCTGTCATCACCTTCTAAAGCGACATCACCACCAGCAAGGCGCATTTCCATTTCTTTAACATCAGAACCTTTGACATCCAGTGCTTTAGCCAAGGCTTCAACTTCACTAGGTGTAAGCGCACTCAATGTAGGTTTGTTGCTGCGTAAGTTAAAGAATAATTTGCGTTGTGCTTTAGTAGTTGCAGTTTTTACTAAGCGCCAATTCTTGAGAATGTACTCATGAATTTCTGCTTTGATCCAATGGATTGCATACGACACTAAACGTGCACCATTGTTTGGGTCATAGCGTTTCACTGCTTTCATCAAGCCAATATTGCCTTCTTGAATAAGGTCAGCATGCGGAATACCATAGCCAAGGTATTGGCGAGCAACTGAAACAACAAGACGCAAATGCGAGAGCACTAAAGTTTTAGCAGCATCTACATTTTCAGTGCGACGAAATTCCTGCGCAAGATGTAACTCTTCTGCAGCACTCAGCATGGGCACGCGATTAACGTAGGCAATGTATGAATCGAGTGTGCCAACCCCAAGGGATGGCAGCATTGGAAATGCGGACGCCGCTGCAGCGTGCGCTACAGGCATCCTTTGCAAATTCGGTTTGTCGGATTTCTTTTGAACCATTTTTTTAATAAATATGAGGTGATAATAGAGGTCTATTTTAGCACTCTTGTCAAGAGAGTGCTAATGCTTTATTAGACATCTAAGTCTATGAATTAATTGAATAATTCAGAGGAATATTGGGCGGCTGTAAAAGAGGCTAAATCATCAATGCCCTCACCCTTACCTAGGGCTAGGACTGCTGGTTTGGGACCCTCTTTCAGGGTGTGAGCTAGGGCGCAGATAACACCACCCTTGGCAGTCCCATCCAGCTTAGTAACGATGATTCCAGTGAGTCCTAAGGCAGCATGAAAGGCCTTCACTTGGCTTAAACCATTTTGTCCAGTATTGCCATCTAAAACTAGGAGGGTGTGATGAGGTGCGCCAGGAAGTGCCTTACCAATCACACGCTTAACCTTCTTTAACTCTTCCATAAGATGGTCTTGAGTGGCAAGACGACCGGCAGTATCAATAATCAAAATATCGCTTTTGCGAGAGATGGCGGAGTGAATAGCATCATGGGCGACAGCTGCAGCATCACCCCCTTCTTGGGTAATGACGTCCACTTGATTGCGGCCCCCCCATTCTTGAAGCTGGTTGCGTGCCGCTGCTCTAAAGGTGTCGCCTGCGGCCAAGAGAACGGATTTGCCTTGAGATTGAAAAATTTTGCAAAGCTTGCCAATTGTGGTGGTTTTGCCTGCACCGTTGACACCAACAACCAGCCAGACTTCAGGGGTATTCTCTTTGGAGTCTGTAAATAAGGGGTTGGGAGATAGCTCAAGTGCTTTTAATAAGGTACCAACCTCTTGAATAAGAAGGGCTTGGAGCTCTTCAGGGCTTGAAGCCTTTTCTGATTTTGCTGCTTTGCGCAGCTTACCAATCAAATCCTCAGTCGTGGGTAAGCCCACATCACTCTGAATGAGTAACTCTTCTAAGGCATCAAACCAAGCATCATCAGTCTTGCTTGATTTAAATAGAGATCCAAGGGTTTTACGTAGGCCGAACATAATCGATACAATTTAATCCTTGCATCTTATCAATTAAATTCTTGGGATATGGTGATTTAGCAGATGCGCTTCAATTTACCCCGCATTACCTTCATATTTTTGATGTTTGCTCAATTGTCTTGCGCAATCGCCAAAGACCAGGAGGATACCCATGAATATCAACTCAGTAATGGCCTTAAGCTGATCGTTAGGGAAGATCATCGCGCACCAACAGTGGCGCATATGGTTTGGTACCGAGCTGGCTCGATGGATGAAGTCAATGGCCGTACTGGCTTGGCACACGTTCTAGAGCACATGATGTTTAAGGGCACTGACAAAGTGAAAGCTGGAGAGTTTTCGCGCTTGGTCGCAGCTCTAGGTGGGCGCGAGAATGCCTTTACGAATCGTGACTACACGGCTTACTTTCAGCAAGTTGAAAAATCCAAATTAGACGAAGTGATTAAGCTTGAAGCGGATCGCATGTCCAATTTGAATTTTGATGACTCAGAGTTTTTGAAAGAAATTCAGGTGGTGATGGAAGAGCGTCGTCTTCGTACAGAAGATAACCCAAGCAGTCTCCTGAATGAATCTCTCATGGCTACCGCTTATATGAGCTCTCCTTATCGTCATCCAGTAGTAGGGTGGATGAACGATTTGCAGAATATGAAAGCGAACGATGCTAGAGATTGGTATCGTAGTTGGTACAAGCCGAATAATGCAACGGTAGTGATTACGGGCGATGTTGAGACTAAGAAAGTTTTGGCAGCAGTTGAAAAATATTATGGATCTATTCCTGCTCAGGAATTGCCGGTACGAAAACCACAGCTTGAGCCCCCCCAAAAGGGAATAAAACAGGTTCAAGTCAAAGCGCCAGCAGATAGCGCGCAATTGACTATGGCTTGGAAGGTTCCACGTCTAGAAGTCGGTAAGCTAGATGACCCTGAGCCCTATGCCTTGGAGCTCCTCACCGCTGTTTTAGATGGTTATGACAATGCGCGCTTGAACCGAGTTTTGGTAAAACAAGAGAAGGTAGTGAACGATGTTGGCGTTGGTTACGACATGATTTCTCGTGGCCCAGAATTATTCGAAATTGCTGCGACTATGGCCAAAGGGAAAACGGTTGCGCAAGCACAAGCTAGTATTCGTAAAGCATTGGATGAACTTAAGCAAAAAGGAGTTCTAGATTCCGAGTTAAAGCGCATTAAGGTACGCATTCTGTCGGAGCAAATTTATAAACGTGATTCCATATTTGGTCAGGCTATGGAAATTGGTACTACCGAGATGGCAGGTTTTTCTTGGAAAGATATCGACTACATGTTGGAAAAAATGCAAACGATTACTCCAGAACAAGTTCAGCTGGTAGCTCAAAAGTATTTGGTGGATGAGGGTTTAACAATTGCGGTGTTAGATCCCCAAGCACGTAAATCGGCAGCAAAGGAGGGCAGGTAATGATGTCCTTGAAGAAAGCAATCTTTAGTTGCCTGTTGGTTTTTGGCATGCTCAATAGTGCACACGCGATTCTGCCAATTGAAAAACTGGATACTTACAAAGGGGCTAAAGTATATTTAGTGCAGACCAAGGCGTTGCCAATGGTAGATATTGAGGTAAGTATCGATGCGGGCGATCGCTATGACCCGGCAGGTAAGAGTGGATTAGCGGATATGACGGCAGGCCTCATGAATTATGGCGTACGGGTCGATAAGGGGGTATTAAGCGAGGCTCAAATTGCTGACGAGATTGCCGATTTAGGCGCTAGCATTGGATTATCGGTTGGTGGTGAGCGCGCTGTTTTGCGTATTCGTAGCCTTAGCAGAAAAGATTTGCGTGATCGAGCGGTGCAATTAGCAGCTGCTATGTTAGCTGCGCCTACTTACGACCCAAATATTCTTAATCGCGAAAAGCAAAGAACGATTACCAGTTTGCTTGAGGCGGAAACGAAGCCTGAATATGTATTAGATCGTCGTTTCAAGAAAATGGTTTATGGTACATATCCTTTGGCGGACTCTCCATCCGTTCAATCTGTAGGAGCGGTTGCTACTGCTGACTTAGTCCAATTTCATAGGCAATTTTATCGCGGCGATCGGATGATCATCAGTATTGTTGGCGATGTAGATCAGTCTGAAGCAAATGAAATTATTCGCACCCTATTAAAAAGAATTCCTCAATCTGGCCCTGTCATAGCTCCTTTGCCAGAATTTCAACGTTCTCCAGTAGAGGGGTTGGCACAACGGGAAGTGCAGATCCCCTTTGATTCTCAGCAGGCTCATATCGCTATGGGTATGACAGCTGTGACACGTAACAATCCCGATTATTTTCCTTTGCTGGTAGGTAACTATGTTTTGGGCGGTGGTGGGTTTGTATCGCGCTTAATGAACGAGGTTCGCGAGAGGCGTGGCCTTGCTTACAGCGTGTCTAGTTACTTTGCTCCCGGTAAAGATACGGGAATCTTTCAGGCAGGCCTACAAACCAAGAGTGATCAAGCTTCTGTAGCGCTTGAGGTGATGAGCGACACGATAGCGAAGTTCATTGTGGATGGGCCAACTCCTTCTGAGCTCACAGCGGCTAAGGCAAATCTGATGAATGGCTATCCTCTTCGAATAGATAACAATCGCAAATTATTAGATAACGTTTCTTCAATTGTCTGGAATGATTTGCCGCTCGATACGATGGAAATTTGGACTAAGCAAGTAGAGGCAGTGACTTTGGAACAAGTTAAGACCGCTTTCGAAAAATACCTCGCGATGGATCGCATGAAGGTCGTAGTCTTGGGGGCCCAAAATAAATAAACCAAAGACTCTTAAGGCGGAGCCACCGAAGAAGGTGCGTATTATTGGCGGCACGTGGAGAAGTCGTTTATTAACGGTACTGGATTCGCCTGGTCTTCGACCCACGACAGATCGTATTCGAGAGACTTTGTTCAACTGGCTTAGCCAAGATTTAAGCGGTTTACGTTGCTTGGATTTATTTGCAGGAACAGGTGCACTTGGTTTTGAGGCTGCCTCGCGTGGTGCGAGTTTGGTGGTGCTACTCGAGAGAGATAAAAAAGCCCATGCAAACTTAAAGGCGAATTTTTCCTTGTTGCAATCATCCCCCGTATCTGGGGCGATAGAAATTCTGCAGCGTGATAGCCTGGAATTTTTAAAGCATCAAGCAGATCGATCAAGCAATCTCATTTTTATTGACCCTCCTTTTCAGGAGGCCGCACTGCTTGATCGAGCAGTACTTGAGGCTGGCAGAATCTGTGATGATTCTGAAGGTGGAGGAATTTATGTCGAATTTCCCTCAAATCGCCCCCGCGAGGAGATAGAGGCCCTACTGCCAGACTGGCATTGTGGAAAATACTTAGAGGCGGGACAGGTAAAAGCCTGTCTATTTCGGGGTAGAAGGGGCTAAACTCTTGCCTGTAGCTGATAAAGCCTTAGGAGCGTTATGACTGTCGCTGTATACCCAGGAACATTTGATCCCTTTACTCGTGGGCACGAGGATTTGGTTCGTCGCGCATCGAGCATTTTTGATGAGCTGATTGTGGGCGTTGCGGATAGCCGCAGTAAGCGCCCATTCTTTACTTTAGATGAGCGTATCGCAATCGCCAAGGAAGTGCTTGGTCATTACCCCAACGTCAAAATTGTTGGCTTTACTGGCCTGTTAAAAGATTTTGCGCGTGAGTACAACGCTCGCGTTATCGTGCGTGGTTTACGTGCTGTCTCTGACTTTGAGTATGAGTTTCAAATGGCGG
>Ga0214235_1000214_pt1 | contig 29415 bp, 23 predicted proteins | sample TroBogypolimnion_2_FD_153073 | JGI IMG/M metagenome (GOLD analysis project Ga0214235, IMG submission 153073) | Freshwater microbial communities from Trout Bog Lake, WI - 15JUL2008 hypolimnion | ecosystem: Environmental > Aquatic > Freshwater > Lake > Hypolimnion/Profundal zone ... | reverse complement strand
GTGGCGTTCGGCTGCCTACCGGCACATCCGTTTGTGCTGAACCAGGTGATGTTGAACGTGTCTAGCATATCTAGCAGACTCCATACTATCACGACAATAAGATAACCTGTTGAGTTGGCGTAAAATATTGAACGGTTATTCATTGCTATCCGAGTATGTTTGAGTGGTAACGAGTTACGCAGGATACAAAGGATAATCGGTCAATATTTCAACGCGAAACGAGGTTGGTTGTCGTTTATTACGATGGCGGGAAGGATACGGCGGGGAAACATGAAAAATCTTACTACCGCTAACTCGACGATATATATCTAATCAACTACAATAGTAAGTAATGGATTTTTCGAAGAGGTATGCAAAGTTAAATCAGGCTCAAAAACAGGCGGTTGACCTTATTGACGGACCCGCTATGGTTATTGCCGGACCAGGGACGGGCAAAACTGAGCTTTTAAGTGTACGGACTGCAAATATTTTGCAAAAAACCGACACTTTGCCGGAAAATATCCTTTGCCTGACATTTACCGAAAGTGGTGCCAATGCAATGCGCCAGCGTTTGACTGAAATTATAGGCAAAGATGCATATAAGGTTGCTGTTCACACGTTCCATAGTTTTGGGGTCGAAGTGATTAATCAAAATGGGCAATTTTTCTATCAGGGTGCACATTTTATGCCAGCTGATGAACTCAGCAGTTACGAAATTATTAGCGATATATTTAAACAGTTAAAATATAGCAATCCACTTGCTAGCAAATTAAACAACGAATATACACATTTATCAGATAGCTTAACAGCCATTTCTGAACTGAAAAAAAGTGGCCTTACAAGTGATGAACTGCTGGCAATATTGGATGAAAATAATGCCGTGATTGAAAAAACAGAACAATTACTGGCACCAATCTTTGCTAATCGAATTTCCAAAGATACGTATCTGCAGATAAAAAAGCACATTGATGCAATCCGACAAAGTAATGGACAGATAATTTTAACTGCAGTAACTCCTTTATCGCAAGTCTTGGCTGATTCGTTGGAATTCGCGGCTGACGTAGCCCAAGCCGAAAACTCAACAAAGCCTATTACAGCCTGGCGCAATAAATGGTTTAAAAAGGATGAAAAAGGCGATTTTATACTTAAAACTCGCGAACGCCAAGTAAAATTGCGTTCCCTTAGTTACGTCTATGAAAAATACCTGGCAAATATGCAAAAAGCAGCACTTTATGATTATGATGATATGATTTTACGAGTTGTTCATGCCATGGAAGTCTTTGATGATCTGAGGTTCAACCTGCAGGAAAAATATCAATATATCATGATTGATGAGTTTCAAGACACTAATATGGCACAAATGCGCATTTTACATAACTTAACAAACAACCCCGTCCAAGGTGATACACCAAATATTATGGTCGTCGGCGATGATGACCAAGCAATTTATAGTTTTCAAGGAGCAGACGTCAGCAATATCATAAATTTTCGAACAAATTATCCAAAATCATCTCATATAACTTTAACCGAGAATTACCGTTCGACAGGGAATATATTGCAAGGTAGTCGAGAAATAATAGTCCAAGGTAAAGATAGATTAGAAACGATTTACGAAGATATCAATAAAAAACTGTCTACGAATGACAAGAATCAAATTGGTGAAACGTTTTTGTACGAAGCGGAAACCATCGCAGACGAACGGCACTTTATGGTCAACGACATAAAAAAACGTATCAAAGCCGGCGAAAAACCAGGCGATATTGCAGTCCTAACTAGACGACATAACGAAATTCATGCGCTTTTACCATATTTTTTACATAATAAAATACCTGTCAATTACGAAAGACGCGACAATGTTCTGGACATAGCACCAATCAGATTTATTCAGCAATTATCGCAACTTTTAATAGATATCGCATCCGGTAACCACAGTGATGTAAACGCAAATTTACCAGAAATTTTAGCACATAAAGCCTGGGACATAAAACCGATTTCATTATGGAAACTTAGTAAAGATGCATACGACGGTCACGAAAGATGGTTGGATATGATGACGGACAAACCGGAATTTGTGACTATTCACGACTGGCTGATTTCGACTGCTTCGCTGGTAAACGACACCCCGCTTGAATATATGTTGGATTTAATTATCGGCAAGCCAAATCCGCAAATTGAGGATGAAAATACTGAATTTATTAGCCCAATATATAATTACTATTTCAACCAGAAACAACTGGAAAATAATGCGAACGACTATTTATTGTATCTGGAAGCTTTGCGAACTATTCGTGCCAAGTTGCGGGAATATCGCCCAAATCAAACCCCAACACTGGAAACATTTATTGAATTTATTGCCTTAAATCGAAAAATTGGCAGTACGATAAGCGTCATCAGACGGGCAGTTAAATCTGACGAAGCTGTGAATATTATGACAGCTCATAAATCGAAGGGTTTAGAGTTTGATACGGTTTATGTCGTAAACGCGGTTGACACTGTTTGGGGCCAGAGTGCACGCAGTCGCAACCGCCTGATTAGTTATCCTGAAAACCTCCAGATTGCACCAGCCGGGGAAACTGAAGATGAAAGATTACGATTGTTTTATGTTGCGGTTACCAGAGCAAAAAAGAATCTTCAAATAAGTTATAGTTTGACTGATGATAGCGGCAAAAATACCTTGCGGGCAGCGTTTTTAGTTGACTCGAGTTGGCTGGTTCAGCAAATAGCCGCACCGAAAAATGCCGGACAGTTGGTTGAATCGACAGAACTAGCCTGGTATCAGCCACTCGTCGACCCGACAACCAATAAAATGTATGATTTACTAATGCCAACTTTAAAAAATTATAAACTCAGCGTAACTCACTTACAAAATTTCCTAGACGTATCCCGCGGTGGACCGGCAACGTTTTTATTGCAAAATCTGTTGCATTTTCCATCCGCTAAAAGCCCGAACGCTGCCTTTGGAACTGCGATTCACGACACTCTTCAGGGTGCTCACGAGCATTTATCATCAACGGGTAAAAAACAAGCTATTGAAGATATCATCTCAAATTTTGAAAAAAATCTGAAAAGTCAAAATCTGAAAAAATCTGACTATTCGGACTTTTTGCAAAAGGGGAGTGACGCTCTACAAATTTTCTTTGATAAAATGTACGATACTTTCAGACCTACCCAGCAAACAGAAATAAATTATTCTAGCCAACACTCGATCGTTGGAGACGCACATTTGACCGGCAAACTTGACCTGGCAGAAATCGACACGGTGAATAAAAAAATATTCGTTTTAGATTATAAAACGGGAAAGCCGGTGCGCAACTGGACCGGAAAAACAGAATATGAAAAAATTAAGTTGCATAAATACAAACAACAACTATTGTTTTATAAATTATTAATTGAAAATTCTAGGGATTATCATAATTTTCAAAACAACTCAGCTACAATTCGGTTCGTTGAGCCAACCATTTCCGGAGATATAATTTCGCTTGATATTGATTTTAACGACCAGGACTTGAACGAATTTTCAAAACTAATTAACGCCGTTTGGTCACATATTATTCGCCTCGATTTGCCTGATATTTCTGACTATGAGCCGACATACAAGGGAATCTTAAAATTTGAACAAGATTTAATTAATAACAATGACTAATTTTTGGAATGATCTAGAAAAACCGTTTTTTGTCCTGGCTCCTATGGAAGCAGTGACGGATATTGTATTTCGCCACGTCATCGCTGCTGCAGCCAAACCTGATATTTTTTTTACTGAATTCGCCAACGCAACCAGTTATTGCAACCCCAAGGGCAGACACAGCACCAGCAGACGATTACTATTCACGAATGACGAAAATCCAATCGTAGCCCAAATTTGGGGCAATAAACCCGATAATTTTTCCAAGATGAGTATCGAACTTGCAAAGATGGGTTTTGCAGGAATCGATATTAACATGGGTTGTCCCGATAAAGCAGTTTTAAAAACCGGGTCGGGTAGTGCGCTGATAAAAACTCCAGAAATCGCCGAGGAATTAATTGCTGCGGCAAAAACCGGTGGACTGCCTGTCAGTGTAAAAACACGTTTAAGCGATGTGTCGATAGAAAAATGGCAAGAATGGATAGAATTTTTACTTCATCAAAATATTGCAAATTTAACAGTTCATCTTAGAACCCGAAAAGAAATGAGTAAGGTCGGCGCACACTATGAATTAATACCCAAGATTAAAAAATTACGTGATAAAATTGCACCCAAAACATTGCTGACAATCAACGGAGATATCCGCGATAGGCAACACGGGATTGAACTTGCAAAAAAATACGGAATTGACGGCATAATGATTGGACGTGGTATTTTTACAAACCCATTTGCGTTTGAAGTTGAAAATGGGGAACATAATCGTGATGAATTACTGGGTTTATTAAAGCTTCATCTGGAATTATATGATAAATACTCAGCTGAAAACGAAACGTTAAAATTTGACCCGTTAAAACGCTTTTTCAAGATGTATATTCGTGATTTTGCTGGTGCCAGTGAACTTCGTGACAAATTAATGCACGCCAAAAATACAGCCGAAGTTCGCAATATTATTGGAATGTAATATTACCGCTGATTGTAAATTTATAAATATCATATCCATTTACAGGTGTCTTTGTCGCACCCGAAACCGATGCAACCCCCAAATAACCTGTAGGGAAGCGAATGATTACAACACCGGTACCACCTATACCACCACTTGGACCGGCCGCTCCACCAGGACCTCCGCCGCCACCTCCCGTATTTGCTACTCCAGCACCGCCATTACCACTTGGTGACCCGCCACCCCCACCGCCATTACCAGCAGTCCCGCCCGTCGTAGCACAATAGCCGCCGCCGCCTCCACCGCCAGCATAATATAATGTGGAACCAGTTATTGAACTTGATAGGCCAGCTCCACCAGCGCCACCCAAATTCGTTGAGCCGTTTCCGCCAACTGCACCTGCACCACCACCACCGCCACTTGGACTACAATTTACTCCAGGGGAAGATCCCCCCGTGTTGCCTTGACCGCTAATTCCCGCACCACCAAGCCAAGTTTCTGACGCTGAGTTAGCGCCGCCGCCGCCGCCGGATGCTCCAGCTGAACCGGCGGTCGTGCCTTTTCCACCTCCACCTCCACCTGCGACAGATAGAGTTGAAAATGACGAACCCCCGCCGTCACCACCTTGCGTAGTACTATTACCAGCCGTTCCGCTTGCACCAACCGTTACTATGTATTGTATTCCTGTGCTGACAGGCATGGCTGAATTATATGTAAAACCACCAGCACCACCACCGCCATACCATCCGCCGCCGCCGCCGCCGCCGACTACCAAAACTTGAACTGTAGGACCGACGGTAAATGTACCAGATGAGGTAAACGTGTGATAAGTATAGCCGTTTGAATAAGTGATTGTTCCACCGGTTGCTGTCATGGTTCCGGTTGGGTAGCTGATAACTACCAATCCTGAACTTCCAGATTCTCCGCCAGCTTTCCCAGCATTACCGGCAGTACCTCGAAGAAAACTATTTGGATTACCGGGGTTATTATAGGAGCCGGAAAATAATTGAGGGGATGTAATATAGGTTGAGTTATAGAATGAAGAACCGCCACCACCACCGGCCATTGTATTTGATTCACTATACCCGCCAGCTGAACCTCCATAATATCCACCACCACCAGCCCCACCGTAGCTATTAATTCGCGGTGAACCACCCTGTAAAGCACCTTGTCCGCCAGCAACGTTAGTAAGGGTTCCGTCACAGCTGCCATTTGCTCCGGCTGCAGATTGGGTACCACCATTTCCGGCATAGGCAGTTTTACTGTCATATGCAGAAGTTCCAGCTTGTCCGATTGCACCGCCACCAGCTCCACCTACATTACCGGTTCCAGCACGGCTGTTGCCGCCGCCGCCGCCGCCGCCAGCAATTAATAACGCGTTTGCTTGATTGACTGTTTGTGAAAATATTCCCGAATAACCACCGCCACCGGCACCGTAGGCATTATCACCAGTGTTTAGAGAAGCACAACCTCCGCCACCAGCCGCGCAACCCGTACTATTATAACTATAAGTTCCGCCGCCGCCGACAACTATAGGATAAGCACCGACTGGATTTTTTAACACTCCTTGGGCGGCACCACCAGCGCCACCATTTGCTCCATAAGGCCAGTAGGTAAATTTTCCACCACCAGCTCCACCGCCGCCCCAGGCATACACGGTCATTGATGATCCTGCATAGGTATTTGAGTTATAAACTCGAGTTTGGTTATATTGTCGCCATAAATTACCAAGTGACGGTCTATATAAGTTTGATGACCCAATAGAGGTCATTTTAGTCACAGTTCCATTTACGACCGTCGGTGCACCAACCGAAAAGGTTGAAGCTGCTATTCCGCTGCCAACCGATGAAACCGTAATGGTTCCATTACCGGTAAATGTATAAACATCATTCCCGTTCCCAGGAGTGGTCTTTGCGTATGCACCAGTCGCAGCAGCGCTAATTGATCCGGTGGGGAAGCTGATAATAACTAAACCGGCGGCACCAGTACCACCTGTTGTAGAACCAGAGCCGGCACCACCACCCCCTCCACCAGAATTTGCTGTCGTAGCGTTCTGACCGGCACCACTAGAAGCACCGCCCGCGCCACCTCCACCAAAACCTGCACCACCAAGACTACCAGCGTTTCTTCCCGTGCCACCACCGCCACCACCAGCATAAGTAACAGCCGATCCAGATATACTGTTTGAAGTTCCAACACCTCCAGCTCCGCCACCACCGTTACTTAAGTTTAAATTACCGACAGCGATACTGCCGCCACCGCCCGCTGCACCACGATAGTTACATGATGAATATAATGCCGTACCGCCACTATAGCCCTGATTAAGTATTCCTGATCCCCCCAGTTTATCGTATGTCAGAGTGCACGAGCCACCACCACCACCGCCAGAACCGCCATTTCCGCCATATGCTTCTTCTGAGGCACCGTAACCTCCGCCAAATGCGGTTAAGTTGTCAAAAGAAGTATCTCCACCCTTCGTACCATTAGTTGAAAAAGCGCTGGCACCAGCGCCCCCACTACCAATCGTTACGGTATAAGTTTTATTCGTTAACAGATAATTAGAAACGTATGTCAAGCCACCCGCACCGCCGCCGCCCGCTGCATCACCAGCAGGGTTTGTTTCGCCGCCGCCGCCGCCGCCGCCGCCGCCAATAACCAAAGCTTGCACTCCGGCGCCGCCAGTAGAAGTAACCCAACAACCTGAATACCCGGAGTTATCGGGACAACTAAAACCAGGAATTTGATTACCGGAACAGTCTGTATTTGGCTTTAGTGGATTAGCGTCTGTCCAAAGTGGTATTCCACCGTTTGCAGCCAAACAAGCATTCGCATAGGCTATTCCAGCATCACCGGCATTTTGCGCAACTTGGTTATAGTACTGGGCTTGGAGTGAAGCGCTGACTGCAGCGGTTGATACAATCGATACCAGCAGAACGGCTAGCATGATTATAGAAGCGATTAAAACCGTCGGCAAAGCAAAACCGCTTGAACGTTCGTGATTAATTGTTTTCCTACCGTACGAACCAACAAATCTCACAAAGTTACCCCATATAATTAATGAGTTAAGTATACCATAAGCAAAACGATAAAAAAACCGCGTTACTGTCCAATTTGTAAAACTTCGCCACCCATTGCTTTTCGGAAATAGCCGTCATGACTGACATACAATATTGCACCGCTGTATTTTTTGAGTGCAATTTCCAGTTCTTCAATACTTGGTAAATCCAAATGGTTTGTCGGCTCGTCCAGTATTAATAGCTGTGGATTGTTTGATAGCATTGCAATTATTTGAAACCGCGCTTTTTGACCGCCGGACAGTAAATGGACAGGTGTTTTTATGTCGCTTTCGGTAAACAAATAATCGCTCATTAGACTGCGAATTTTTGTATTTGAAATCGAAAGGTTTCGGTCTAAATACATCCGTTCGATTGCCACGTCTAGTGCTAAACCAAAATAATTCGGTGAGATTTCTTGTTCATATATTCCAACTCTAATATGCGGATCCAGTGATATCTCACCGTCAAATTGCACAATATCTCCAGATTTTTCACCCAAAAGAGCTTTAATTAAAGTGGTCTTTCCAGCACCATTACGTCCGCGAAGCTCCAACGCTTCGCCTTCGCGTAGATCAATACTAATGTCTTTAAATAATGGCTCGTCGTAGCCTAGCGATAGACCTCGGGCAGAAATAAGGACATGTTTGCTACGCGATTCGTCAGTGTGAAGATTCATTCGAATGTTTCTAGTTTTGAACTTATCATATTGAGCAGCCACTTTATAATTCAGATTTTCGGCTGATTCTTTATCTATCCAAAAAGTCGGTTTTTCAATTTTTTGAAGTTTTGCTAATTCCTTTCGTGATACTTCTTCAAGCCTTTTAAAACGTTGAATTGTCGACGGATTTCGCGATTTTTCTTTTAAACGTTGATAGTCGATAACTTTTTGCTTTAGATTTACAATTCGTTTTTCAATCATTTCAAAATCATTCATCTGCGAACCGGTACTGACAGCGTTTTGTTTTAAATAGGCGTTGTAGTTTCCTTTATAACTGACGCATTCTCCATCTTTTAATTCAACAATCCTATCGACTTCATTTAACACATCACGGTCATGAGTAATAACCAACATTGCTTCACGAGCAGTCTTCATCCAATCAATATATTGATTTTTTGCAATGTAATCCATATGGTTTGTCGGCTCGTCAACCAACGCCAAATCAGCATCGCTGTGCATAATTTTTACTACTTCAACCAACCTTTTTTCCCCACCGGAAAGGCTAGAGAATTGGCGATGAGCAACTTTTGGCAACTGAAAGTTATTTAATTCTCGTTCAATCTGTTCTTCAATTTGATAAAACCCTTTGTCATTAAACCTGCCCAGGGCTTGGGTATAGTCATGGATTAATTTCATATTATCACCCATAGAATTGGGGTATGTTTCGATAATGTGGCTAAGTTTGGCATATTCGGGTAATCCGGCCAAAATATATTGTAATACGGTTGTATCACCCATATTGTGGTGCTCTTGGGCTGTCGAGACGACTACGGTACCTCGTTTGAAGATTATTTCGCCGCTAAAGTCATGATCATTTCCAGTTAAAATCCCAAAAAGAGTTGATTTGCCAACACCGTTTCGGCCAATTATTCCAACTTTTTCGCTTGTCTCAACACTAAATCTGATTCCAGTTATTAATATTTTGGAACCAAAACTTTTTTCGGTGACTTTTATATCGGCAATCATCCGATATAGCATAACATAACAGAGGTAAAGTTGGTAGTTAGTTCAACTACCACTAATGTATAATGATAAATATGATTAATCACCGAATAATAAACGATACTGATTATTGGGTTTACAACGATGACCTGAAATTACCTGTAATTGTAATGATTCATGGTCTGCGAGGAACACACCATGGCCTGGACTTAATCGCCAAAAATTTGCCCGGATATCGAATTATTATTCCGGATTTGCCGGGGTTTGGTATTTCCAAAGAATTTAGCGGCGAACACAATATTGAAAATTATGTGGCGTGGCTAAAAAAATTTTTGGAAGATTTAAAATTATCAAAACCGCCCGTCTTATTGGGTCATTCCTTTGGCAGTATTATTGTCGGCTACTATTCAAAAAAATATCCTGAAACGATATCAAAACTTATTTTGGTTAACCCGATTGGAGCTTCGGCACTTGAAGGAGCGGGAGCAATTTTGACTCAAATTGCGATATTTTATTATTGGCTTAGTCGAGTATTGTCAGAATCCGTTGGAACAAAACTGCTGTCGGCAAAATTCGGTGTAATGGCAATGAGTATTACATTAGCAAAAACCCGCGATAAAAAATTGAGGGCATTTATTCACGACCAACATTTGCAGCACTTCAGTCAATTCGCAGATCGCCGGGTTGCCAACGAAGCTTTTAAAGCATCAATTCACGAAAGTGTTCGCGATGTTGCGAAAAATATTTCAACTTCTACACTTTTAATTGCCGGTGAATTAGATAATGTTACTCGTCTTAAAAAACAGTGGGAGTTGGTCAAATTATTTCCAAACGCTAAACTTGAAGTAATTAATAAAACCGGTCACTTGACTCATTACGAGACACCGGAAAAAGTTGCCGAATTGATTCAAAAATTTATTTCCTGATTACTTCAGTATAGATTTGTTCGTAACGTTGTAAGGTCTTTTCCAAGTCGTGAGTTGCAGCAATTTTAATACTTTCTTCTCCCATTTTTTTTGCCAACACCGGATCATCGATAATTCGTAAAATCGCTTCTGCGATCTGCGAATCGTTATCGGTTTCGCATAAAATTCCATTCCGTCCATTTTGACAAAGTTCTTTTAAAGGCCCCGCATCAACCGCAACGACAGGTTTGCCACTAGCCATAGCTTCAAGCATAACGATACTTTGCAACTCAACTGGTGATGCCATACAAAATACTGTTCCGATTTTATGAAAATCAACAATTTCTTGTTCGGACACGCAACCAGGGAAAGTAATTTTATCAATAATACCCAAACTTTTTGCCTGTTCTTGTAAGTTTGCTGTCTCGGTTCCTTTTCCAACTATAATCATATGAGCATCGCGCTTTTTTATGACTCGATTAAAGCCATCGATTAGTATGGCGATGTGCTTTTCTGCATCAACTCGTCCGATATAGGAAACAATGGGTTTATCGGTTGGAATATTGTATTTGGTAAATATACTACGTGGAGGCGGGCTCGGATTAAAACGGCTAAGGTCAATTCCGTTAGAAACAGCCTCTACGGGAATTTTTAATTTTCTGGTCGATAATTTGAAAATATCTAACGCAGATTGCGTTGGCATTGTAAAATAGTCGGTCTTTTTATGAAATCGTACGATATATTCTTTCATTACGTAATTAATTGGACGTGACAACGGAGCCAATCTTTTTAAATTATCCATCAGATTTTCGGGCATAGCATGATTAGTGCTGACAGTAGGAATATCATATTTTTGAGCGTATTTCATAACCGCCTGACTTATCATTAAAAACCCCATCATATGAACAACGTCTGGATTGAAATCTTGAATAATTTTTTTAACTTCACGATTCGGATATAAACAGATTCTAAAATTTTGGTAAAAGGGAAATATTGTTGATGCACACCTTGCAATAGCGTAATTTCCATCAACCTCTTTGTATTTTTTACCTGTTTGACTTGGTGCTACAACTAATACTTCATGCCCGCGGCCGGCTAAACCAATTGCAAGTGTGCGTGCTGCGGTCGATACGCCATTTACTGTTGGCCAGTATAGATCGGATGATATTAATATTTTCATATGTCACAATTATATCACGCAAATAACGGTAGGTTGCCACAAGTAAAGACAATCATAATCTGTTACAATAACTTTATGATGGCACAGAAAAAGAAGAAAAAGCCAAGCCCTAAATCCATCGTGAATCGACGGGCTTCTTTTGATTACTTTTTGGATGACGAATTGATTGTTGGCATCGCATTAACCGGTATCGAAACTCGTGCAGCCCGTGACGGACATATACAGCTGAAGGGTTCTTTTGTAAATATTCGCGATAATGAACTTTGGTTAAATAACGCCAGTTTTAGTTTAAAACCAAACGAAAAAGGCATAACTGGAAATCGGACAATCGACACCTCGCCGCGTAAACTACTTGCCAGCCGAAAACAAATCGACAACTTGTCTGATAAAAAACAAATGGGAATGTCAATTGTTCCTCTAAAGTTGTTAACTGGTGGACGATACATAAAGTTAGTTATTGCGCTTGGAAAGGGTAAAAAAACTTACGACAAACGCGAAACTATGAAACGTCGTGACCAAGAGCGCGAAATCAATCGCGCTATTAAAAATACGTAAAAAGCTTTATTTTCTACCGTCCACCACCAAGTTCACTACAAACGACTACTCTCGCTTCAACAATTATCCCTCCGTCTGCTATCACTTACATTTATTCCAACAGCACACTCTACGTGTGACCTTTTAGGTCAGCACGTGGCGTTCGGCTGCCTACCGGCACAGTCTGTTTGGAATAAAGCAAGTGATATCAGACGTAATAGGCACAACGAGTAGACTCTGCGTCATCGTAATAATAAGACAAACTGTTGGATTACCGTAAAATAACTGGTTTTAATTCCTTGCTTGTCGAGGACTACCCGAACCACTTAGGGCGTGAGGGCGATCCCTTTTAAGGGTCGTTCCGCAGACAACAAAAAATTACAACAAGTTATTTTTAACGCGGAATACGAGTGGTTGTTGTTTATTGGGATGAGGGGGAGGATAAGGTCAGGATTACAATGAATTGTAATATAATAAGAAATAATGAAACTATACTCTTGGAACGTAAATGGAATTCGCGCAGTTTTAAACAAAGGTGCTTTTCAAAAATTCGTGTCCGAGCATCAACCGGATATATTGTGTTTGCAGGAAATTAAAGCCAAAGAAGACCAAGTTAAAATGGATTTACCTGGCTATTTCCAATATTGGAATAGCGCCGACAGACCGGGTTATTCTGGAACGGCAATCTTTACAAAAATCAAACCACTGACAATTATTAATGGTTTTATCGATGATATTGCAAAAAAATTTAAACTTGCAGGTGATAATTATGGCGACCCCAACAGTGAGGGTAGGGTAATCTCGGCTGAATTTGAAAAGTTCTGGGTTATAACGGTATATACACCCAATTCAAAGGCTGATTTATCGCGCCTAAGTCTGCGTCATAAACAATGGGACCCGGCATTTTTAGAACACATAAAAACTTTAGAAAAATCAAAACCTGTTCTGTTTTGTGGTGACCTTAATGTTGCCCATAACGAAATTGATTTAGCTAATCCAAAACAAAACATAGGCAAACACGGTTTTACAGAGGAGGAACGTGAAGGGTTCGATACTTTCGAATCTGCGGGTTTTGTTGATGTATTCCGTCTCAATTTTCCTGAAAAAACCGACGCCTATACCTGGTGGACTCACTGGGCTAACGCTAGGGCACGTAACATCGGCTGGCGTATTGATTACTGGATGGTTAGTAAATTATTCGCAAATGATATAACAAACCCACAAATACACACTGATGTCACTGGTTCCGACCATTGTCCAATCAGTATTGAAATTGACAAATAGACAAAAAAACAGTATTATCTGTTTGGTTTGTTCTTTCAAACAAGAGTGGGGGAGTAGTCATGAGGAATCAGGACGACGCCAGCAGAACACGCGAGTGTTCCGACGGAGCGGAAGCTATTCAACCGAAAGGAGTAAGGATTGGCGACGATGTCAAGATAGATGACGACATCGTCATGTGGACCAACATCCAGATCGGCAGTGGCTCAAGAGTTCGTGCAAGGTTCATCGGTGATAACGTCACCATCGGCTACAAAGTCACCATCGGGCTCAAGTGTTCCATCGGGAGCGGGGTCAGTGTTGGTGACAATACTGTGTTAGGACAGGGATGCGTCATCGGCGACAACGTCACCATCGGCGACAACGTTACCATTGGTGACAAAGTCAGGATTGGAGAAGGTTCCTTAATCGATGGCAACATCGAGATTGGCGACAAAACCGAAATAGGCGTTCGCGCCAGCATCGGCTATGGCGCCGAGATCGAGGGCAACCTTTTCGTTCTCGACGGAGAAGTCATCTCGAACTGGCAAGTCGTCAGCATCATCAACGGCCTCAGGTGGCCACCCTACCAGAACCCGTCTCTCACCTGAAACGACAAACCATCGCGCCTCGCGTTCCGAGAATTACTGTCTATCTGGATAGTGCCTCGTTGAACCGAGGCGCTATTCCTTTTCCTCTGTTATAGTAGTTATATGGATTCACACCCTTATTGGAAAAAGCAAACTATTGAAAAACCATTGTTCCCAGATATAGAATGGTCAAAACCCGAACAAAAAACTCAAAAAGGAAGTTTGGGGATTATTGGTGGTAATAAATTGGGTTTTATCAGTGTAGCCGAAAGTTACGAAACATCGTTGAAAACTGGGGCAGGAGAGGTGCGCGTATTATTACCTGATGTTCTTCGAAAATCCATCCCCCCGACTATGCATGATGTAATATTCGGCGCCACCAACCCATCCGGTGGACTTGCTAAAAATGCAATTACCCAGATGAAGGCACTTGGCGAATGGTCAAATGGTATATTGTTAATTGGTGATTCAGGCAATAATAGCGAAACTGCAATATTATACGAAAACTTTGTCAAAGATTATAAAGGACCGCTAATAATTACTCGTGATGCAGTAGATCTATTAAAAAATGCCGGACAGGAATTAGTCGACCGCCCAAATACATTATTGGTTGTTTCCTTGGCTCAACTGCAAAAATTATTTAGAAACGTTTATTATCCGAAAGTAATCACATTTAGCATACAGTTAATTAATTTAGTTGAGGCGCTTCATAAATTTACAATTACTTATCCGATTTCTGTTGCAGTTTTACACCAAAATCAAATGTTGGTTGCCAGTGGCGGAGAAGTTACCACCACGCCGCTTGACGAACCAATGAAAATTTGGCGCGGACAAACTGCCACGATTGCAGCAGTTTATTGGTTGTGGAGCCCGTCAAAACCACTCGAAAGCGTCACTGCCAGTTTAATTGCGTAATCTGGTTTCGTACTTCATTTATTTCCGAATATCTGTTATAAGTATAAGTAGGATAAAAAAATTGGTTATGAAAAAAATGAAAAAATGCGTTTAAAATCAATTCAAACTTTTGCTGCAGGGATTTTGATTGTTTTTTCACTGACGTTTTGTATTGGGTTGCTGGTTCCTACCAACACATACGCAGGCACCCCAGCAGAAGGGCTTCAATCAGGTGCCAATTCGACGACGAACGGCGATACAAAAACAGATATTAAAGTTATTATCAAGAACATTTCGAATACGGCACTGTTTGTTTTGGGCGCCATTGCTGTATTAATGTTGATTTACGGAGGAATCCGTTACACAACATCCGGTGGTGATGAAAAGGCTATTACAACAGCAAAAAACATTATTCTGTATGCAGTGGTTGGAATTGTGGTCGCCATTTTGGCGTACGCAATAGTGAATTTTGTAGTTGGGCAATTCGTAACGTCAACACCTGCAGATACAGTGCAAAACCCTGATCAAATTTCTTCAACAACGAATCCTGTAATAGCAGATTCATCAACTGCAAAAATCATACAATACCCCTCTTCGCAAAATGTTGCCACTGCGGCATATGCAACTGTAAACGTGTTGAGCCAGCAGTTTTTAGATACACCTGCACCACAGGAATTATTGCCCAGCTATGGTCCTTCTGACATAACCCCAGAGGCAGCACCTGCCGAAGAACCGGTAGATACCACAATATCCGAACAACCATCTTCGGCAGAAATCGACACAATCGCAAATGAGACTGCCGCTTCTATATCAGAGCTATCCGCAAAAGAAGCACAACCCAGCCTATTAAAAATGAGACAGTATCGTATGATTCAATACGCTACTGATGAATCTAAGGGAAAGAATGGCGATACAAGTGAAACACCATCAGACAATAATGGCCCTCGAATACATGATTATCAGAATTATGCAGGTACTTCGCATTGTTATGGCAAAGCATGGTGCGCAGCATTTGTCTCTTATATCCACCACGAAGCAACCGGCAATGATGACCTTCGAACGTGTTCTGTTTCAGAAATGATGAGTCTTGCTAGTGGTGTAGGCACCTTTAAGCATTATGGTCAACCTGAAGTTGGCGACATCTTAACCTGGTATGGTGATGCCACTAAGGATGGAATACCTGGTCACACTGGGATATTAATAAAAATTAATAGTAACGGTCAATATGTAACAATCGAAGGAAATGCTATAATGCCTGGACAATCGTCAGACGCACGGACTAAGGTGCAAGCCCACACACGAAATGCAGGCTACTGGCGATTAGGGAAGCTGACTGGAGCAACCGGAGTACGCACCGGTTTTATTGAACCATAAATATCCAAACACGATTTTTAAAAAACAATATATCTGGTGGGCAAGGCGGGACTTGAACCCGCACGTTCTTGCGAACACTAGATTTTGAGTCTAGCGCGTCTACCAATTCCGCCACTCGCCCAAGTGGTGTGACCACTAATATAGTGTACAATAGAAATTAGTAGGAATCTATAGATGAAGCCAGAAGAGCCCAAAAGCAGTCAAGGTGGGGTGTCGCCGTCACAACAGGGGCATCAAGTTAGCGCATCCGCCGGACCAACATCTGAACATTCAAAAGAATCCGCAGCTCAACTAATTAGATCACAAATAAATAGTATTTATGATAGTCAGTCCAACCAATCAGATGTTAGCGCACAATCAATCCCTGACCCGATCCCACTTCAAGATATAAACCCTTACCAAAGGACCCATTCCGAAAAACCTGACCTTCAAACAAACGACTGGGGCCAGTACCACAGTGCATGGCAAAAATACTATCAGAAATATTATGAGGGATACTACTTACATCATCTGAATACTAGACAGACGACGAGTAGTAAAAATCGCGATATGCCGGCATCTCCAAGACGAATAACGTCACAAAAGTCACATATACGCCCAACAAATGAAAATATCGACCAGGAAAAAACCAATACACCCCTTACAACTGATGAGGCGATTTTTGATATGCGCCAGGAATTAAAAGCCAAAGTTCATAAGTCTGCTACTAAAATCAAAAAAAGCCGGCATTTTCTACCAATAGTTTCCGGACTAGCAGTCGTTTTAGTATTTATTTTCCTACAATACAACAGTTTTATTGTATCGAACGTTATGGCGTATGTCAGTCCAGGTAATATTGACCCGCAAAATATTGTTATCGATCCGAATGCTGATACGACTGTTGGACCCGAACCAAAACTGATTATCCCAAAAATCAATGTCGACGTACCGGTAATTTACGACATCGGCAATGATTATAATTCACAAATGACAGCTATGGCAAAAGGAGTGGCCCAGTTTGCTATCCCTGGTGCCAGCAGTCACCCCGGACAAGTCGGAAATACCGTCATCGCCGGACACAGCAGCAACGACCTGTTTGATACTGGCGATTATAAATTTATTTTTGCGCAACTGGACAAATTAAATGTCGGCGACACTATTTATGCAAATTATAATTCGGTTCGTTACACCTATATTGTTACCAAAAAACAAGTTGTTAAACCGGATGACGTTAGTGCATTGGTCTATCCGACCACAAAACCGATGTTGACACTATTAACGTGCACTCCGGTAGGAACAGCTACTAATCGTCTGTTGGTTTCGGCCGAACAGGTTAGTCCTGACCCAAGTAAATCGACCTCTGCACCAACTGATTCAAAAACATCAATTAAATCGATTCCCGGCAGTGCACCATCGTTTATTGAACGATTATTTGGTGCCAAGTAGGAACACTAGGGAAGAATCATTCGGACTCTTTGTAGTTGGTAAACCGCATTGGATTTATTGACACTGTACAAAAAACGGCCATTATTTGTCAGGGCTACCGCTTGACCCGTTAGTACCGGGTTAATAGTCTCGGCGTTTGCTCCATCAAATTCACGGATTGATAATATACCACCAGCATCTGACCAAACATGATATTCATCAATCCATTGTAGAGGCGATATTTCAGCGACCGACGAAACTGATGAGGTAGCTAGTTTTTGATATTCTAAATCGTAGCTTGAAAAATTTGCTCCCGACTGTGCAAAAACATACTCGCCCTTGGGGCTGAAAGAAAGTGACAAAACATCTTGCGTGGTATTGAAGCTCGATATAACCTTTAGACTATTGGCATTATCACTGGTTGTATTCGGATAACTGCCGCTCAGAATATCGACTTTTTTTCCTTCGGATATGGCAACATAATTCTCATTAAAGTAGTGAGTTGTAGCAATGTGTAAAGGTATAGTGGCACCAACCTTGACGGTTCGCAGTACTGCGGATTTTGTGTCTCCATCCCGGAATAAACCGACGACCTTTTCGTCAGTTCCGGTTTTCCCATTGCCAACATAGGTTATTACTTTCGAATCATTATAAAAATCAAAGTCAGTGACGCTACTGACTAGAGGTTTTGAGATAGTTCCAGCATTTAAATCAAGTTTACGAATATCGCCACCACTTAGTACGTACAGACCATTTCCACTATCACTCGAAAAGGTGACCTTATCAATTGGAATATTAAATGTTTTTGTAACATTTTTTGTTTGGTTTACGTCTTGAGTATCTATCACAATCCATTCGACTTTATCACCGTAAGAATGCTTGATGATGGCATAGCGTTCACTATCATCCCATCTTTCAATATTAAAAGTATGGGTTATTCCCACCGTCAATGGGTCGGAATAAACATTTGTTGGAATAGTGATATCTTTTGAAGCAATATTATCAGAACTGATATCAATTAGCTTAAATGACGGAACATTTAATTGTGGTTGAATAAGAATGTAATTACCCTTTGATGAAGCCAGTGAGGAATGAATAGTTTTGTAGGTTGCGACCGGTTCAACTGTTAATTTTTTTGGCGTAAGCAAAGTATAGTTCAACCAAGTTAGTGTACCCGATTTGACGGTTATAGTCTTTTGCCACGTCTGATATCCATCACGCCACATAACGATAGTGTGCGTGCCAGCCTGGACGGAACTTTTTGAAGAGGTTTTCGATCCGATAACAGTACCGTCAATTGAAACCGTTGCGCCCGAAGGTGTCGAACTAAACTGTAAAAATGCATTCTGTTCTATATTGCCCTTATTTGAATCAAAGCGAAATCCTAACATAAAGAATGTAATAACTGTTACAAGTACACATATCGAAAAGACCATGAAAACGTTCACTAGTATACGTTTAATGAGTATTTTTCGTTTCAGATTTTTACTTGGCATAGTTCAAATACATATTATATCAAGTTGTATACATTTATTACCCAAAACCTTGTATATTTTTCAAAATCAACCTAAGATATCTATTAGTATTGCTTATGCGAGCAAGTCAAAGTGAATAGTTGAAGGACAATGCGAGAAAAAAATGAAGAATGACAAAGTCGTTATAATTAATGGACGAGAATACGATAAAAACACCGGACTTCCTCTTGGGGGGTCGAATCAAAAGGCGAAAACAACCAATGAAAAGCAGTCGACAGTCGCCAAGGTTACCAAAGTTATTGTTGGGAAACCCAAGGCGCTATATTCGCATGCATCACAAAAAAAACTTAACGATATCAGGTCATCCAAACGTAAAATCGGTCATAATATGGACATCAAAAAAAGTAATCACATATCACATTTTGCGCCCACATCTACCAAATCAACTAAAACTTTATCACCATCCAAAAAAAGACTGGATATCAAGCCAATTTCTCACCCCATAGCTGAAAAGGTTAGCAAGTTGCGCTTGGCATCAAAAAATGTCCCGGCAGCATCCGTAGAAAAGTCTTCCAAAGAGGTAAAACAAGAAGTGATAGATGCAGCTATAAAAAATTCAGTAGCCCCAACGAATAAAAAGGGTGGTTTTTTTAGGCGCAATAAAAAATACTTGAATATCTTTACCATTACCGCTGCAATTCTTATTATTATTGGTTTTATTATATATCTAAATATGCCAAGCATTTCTGTTAGAGTGGCCAGCATACAAGCAGGTATTGACGCTACTTTCCCCGAATATCATCCTGACGGTTACAGCCTAAGTGGTCCGGTTTCTTTTTCAAATGGCGAGGTTACAATTAATTTTCATTCAAATTCAGGAAATAGCAAGTTCGTTATCAAACAATCGAAAAGCCCCTTAGACTCAAGTGCATTAAAGATTCAAGTTGACAACAGCTCAAATCATCAGACATCGGAATCGCAAGAGGGTGGTTTAACAATCTACACCTATAATGACAATAACAATGCGGACTGGGTAAATGGTGGAATTTTATATTCAATATCCGGGGACGCAAAATTATCCAGTGACCAAATCCGCCACATCGCCACCAGCTTGTAGATGGTAGGTGATAGATATCCGATAGTATTTTTTCTCTGTTATAATAAAGGTATCATGAGCGAAGGCCAAATACCACCTACCAAATACCACCTACCAATTCGGACTCGTTTTGCACCAAGCCCGACTGGCTATGTCCATGTTGGTGCGGTCCGAACAGCCCTATTTTCATGGTTACTTGCCCAGAAAGATAAGGGTGTATTTATCCTTCGCATCGAAGATACCGACAAAGTGCGCGAAGTACTGGGAAGTATCCAGCAAATAGAAGACAGTCTTCACTGGCTGGGAATCGATTGGCAAGAAGGAATCGAAGTTGGCGGTCCGAACGCACCATATTTGCAGTCTGAGCGACTCGATATATACAAGCAATGGGCGAACAAATTAATCGCTGGTGGTCGAGCATATGCTGATCCTTACAGTAAAGAACAGCTTGAACAATTTCGCGATGAAGCAAAAACCAATAAAAAACCATTCTTATACCGCGATTGTCGACCAGAAAACCCTCCGGTCTGGGACGGCAGTCAGCCTTTGCGCTTTAAATCCGAACCAAAACCTTACAGATGGACAGATGTGGTCATGGGGAATTTATCGACTGACTATGAAGCAATTGATGATTTTATTTTAGTCAAATCAGACGGATATCCGACATATAATTTTTGCCACATTATAGATGATATGATGATGGGGATTACTCATGTACTGCGCAGTCAAGAATTTATCAGCTCAACTCCAAAATTCCTTAATTTATACGAAGCTCTTCAGATTAAACGGCCGATTCTGGCAACATTGCCCTATGTAATGTCAATTGACGGCCAAAAGAAACTTGGAAAACGCGATGGCGCCAAAGATATATTAGAGTATAAAAAAGAGGGTTATTTGCCAGAAGCAATGGTAAATTTTTTGGCAACTTTGGGTTGGAATGACGGCACTGAACAAGAAATTTTTTCGGTCAATGAATTAATCGAAAAATTCTCGCTGGAACGGGTTCAAAGAAGCCCGGCCAGGTTTGACGAAAAACGTTTACTTTGGCTAAACGGCCAGTGGATACGCAGATTGCCGATTGATGAATTATATCAGCGAGTCAGCGATTTTTGGCCGGAATCTGCCGACAGGGCAACCAATCAGTCCCGTCGACAAATCCTAGCTTTAGTCCAGGACCGTTTAAAAACCTTGTCAGATTTACCGATTTTGACATCGTATTTTTTTGATGAACCGACGCCAGATTGGCATATGGTCGAAGACGACAAGCAACTTGGTAAACTACCGAAGGTTGAGGTTGTAGAATTATTGAAAAAATCCTTATCAGCCTTATCCGAAAGCAGTTTCAAAGCCGAAGACCTTCAACAGACCTTGAATTCATTACTGACATCAACCTCTCAAAAGCCCGCCGTATTATTTAGTATTATCCGTCTGTCGGTTTCTTGGTCGCCATTTAGCCCTGCTTTGAATGAAACATTGGCGGTTCTCGGCAAGGACATTGTGATTTCCAGGCTTCAATCTTCAGTTGCAACCGGTTCACAAAAAGTATAAATTTATACCCCAAGGTGTTATAATAACGCTTAAGCTATGAAGTTCTATCGAACAAAACAACTAGGGGCAAAATTTCGTTTTTGGTACCATCAACATCCCAAACTTTTTTGGATTATTTGCAGCATCACAATTCTTGTTGTGGCGGCAGGATTGACGACCTTTTATGTTTTGCAAAAACCCGTAAAAACTACGGTCGTCGTAAAAAAAGTTGAAAAACCAAAGATACCCGCTGTTAAATATTACTCTCCATTAACGGGGGAATTAGTTGCCAGCGATGCCGCCACTAAGCAAGCCGTCACGGGTGTTATGATTGAAAACAGTCCGGACGCTAGGCCGCAATCGGGAATCAAAAACAGCGGCGTTGTATTCGAAGCAATTGCAGAAGGTGGAATCACCAGGTTTTTGGTTCTCTATCAACAGCAAAAACCACAACTTATCGGACCAGTTCGTAGTTTACGACTGTACGACATCGATTGGTTGGCGGCATTTGATGCAGGTATTGCTCATGTCGGGGGCAGTGCCCAGGCTTTAGCTGAAATACGCAATGGCAATCATCGAGATTTGGACCAATTTTTTAATTCAGGCAGTTATTGGCGAGCCAGCGACAGATATTCTCCGCATAACGTCTATACCAGCTTTGACAGGCTAGACGCATTAAATAACGCCAAAGGCTACACAACCTCTACGTTTACTGGACTCAGTCGAACCGACGGCAAACCGGTTGCAAAACCTGATGCCACTGACATCAACATTACTATCAGCAGCAGTTTATATAACAGTTCGTATATATACGACGCCAAAACCAATACTTATGCACGAAGCCAAGCCGGAGCTCCACACATAGACCGCGAAAATGGACAAATCACACCAAGCGTGGTAATCGCCATTCGAGTCGATGAAACTACCGAACTCCAAGATGGATATCGTGAGGTTATAACAACCACTGGCAATGGCAACGCAACAATTTTCCAAAACGGTACAGCCATTGCAGCTACCTGGCACAAAGCCGCTGCAGCAAGTCAAATTAATTTTACAGACTCTGCGGGCAAAGATATTCTTTTGGTACGCGGTCAAACTTGGATATCGGCTGTACCAAATAATGGCGGAGATGTGGTATGGAAGTAAAAAAGACACCTAAATTAGCCAGTCAGTTTTGGCCTGAATTTATCCGAAGAAAAATTCGATTAGTCGTTCTTACGCAAATTATCATTGCTTTATTATTTGGAATAATCTTGATATATACTGCTTCATTTACCGGTAGTCTTTTATCGATTTGGTTTATGTCATTTTTGCTTCTGCCCCTCCAGCTTGGTGTAGGAATTTTTATTCTGGTTTCTGTAACCCAACCGACAAAGGATTTATTAGCTGCCATTATCAATGTTAGAGGCGAACAACCGACATTACCTATGCCAAACCCAAATTCAACAAAAAATGAACAGACTGGTTTTCGCGACGCCCTACAAACAATCTATGAACTATCTGCAAAAGAAGAGGATAGGAAAAACATCGACACCAGCCAAAAAGACTCAATCATTGCAACGGCCCTGGATATGACCAATTGTGGATTTATTGCAATGAATAAAAATCGCAAAATTATCTATGCGAATAAAACCGCACCAATACACAATAATTCTAATAACGAAAAGGTGATCGATTTAATCTTTAATGGCAATGACACTCTTGAAGCATGGTTGGATGCTTGCGATGCTGAATCGGTCCACGATGAACATGTCTGGACCCGTATTCCCGATCATCTGCCCAACGAAGAAGGAAGACGTTTCTTTGATGTGATCGCCTCATATCACAAAGATTCTGCCACCGAAACCGTCCTGACTTTAATTGACAGGACTGGATCTTATGTTGTTGATGAAGAAAATCTTGATTTTATTTCTTTTGCTGCTCATGAGCTTCGAGGTCCGATTACTGTCATTAAGGGCTATTTGGATGTTTTAGAAGATGAGTTGACTGACGTTTTAACTGACGACCAGCCAGAGCTTTTCCATCGCCTTGTAGTTTCGTCAAACCGTTTGTCGGGATATATTGATAATATTCTAAATACATCGCGCTATGATAGGCGACACCTGAAAATGAACTTGTCAGAATATTCTGTTGCTGAAATTTACGACACTATTAGTGATGATATGAAACTGAGAGCTGGTGCCCAAAACCGACTACTGACCGTATCATTTCCAAATGATTTACCAACAATTGCAGCGGATAGGGCGAGTATCGCAGAAGTATTCGGTAATTTAATCGACAATGCAATCAAATACAGCAACGAGGGTGGTGTAATAAAAGTTATAGCTAGGACAAATGGAGATTTTGTTGATATTTCTATTGAGGATAATGGAATTGGTATGCCAGAAAGTGTAGTTAGTCAATTATTCCAAAAATTTTATCGTTCACACAGGTCGCGCGAAGCAGTTGCCGGATCGGGTATTGGGCTTTACATCAGCAAGGCCATTGTTGAATCACACGGTGGTAAAATTAGTGTTCGCAGCGAAGATGGTCGTGGTTCAACTTTCACAGTCTCGCTACCAATTTACGCAACTGTTGCGGATAAATTGAAGGCGGGGGATAATAGTAACGAAGGTCTTATCAATGAAGGTAATGGCTGGATAAAGAACCATTCAATGTATAGGAGTTAAATCAATGGCAATCAAAACTATTCTGTGTATCGAAGATGACCGCTTTATCGGCGAAATGTACGTTCGTAGCCTTAAAAAAGCCGGTTATGAAGTTGACTGGGTAGTTGACGGCAATGATGGGTTAATTACGGCGCGAAATAAACAATATGATGTCATTTTGTTAGATGTAATGCTCCCGGAACGAAGAGGGACTGACATTCTTGACGCACTTCGTGGCGGCAAGGAAGATTTAATTCCAAAAACACAAGTAATCGTACTGACAAACTTTCAACAAGACGACGAATCACGCATGGCTATGGAAAAACATGCTGATGCATATCTGATTAAGGCCGAAATCACACCAAAAAAACTTATTTCTGTTATTGAAAAACTTGACGATAAAACCTCCACCCCCTAGACATAACCCCTGTTATTTGTTAATGTTATCTGGTGTAATGGTCTCATCGTCTAATGGTTAGGACACCAGGTTCTCATCCTGGAAATCCGGGTTCAATCCCCGGTGAGATCACCAAATTTATATATCAAAATTATTTTAATAAATTAAGCATCATTTTGTTTGTGCTTGCAAAATAAATAATTCCTAACCTATACTTCAATCAAGGAGTTAATATGAGAATTTTTGATAAAATAGAAGCAAGGGCTAGGGCGGAGGCGGAGAATGAAGAAAAAGCCGAACGGGAAAGATTTGAAAAATGGATGGACGCATCGCCAGAACAGCTGATGGAATTATCTATCCGAGAAATTATGAGTGGTGACGACTGTAGGAATGAATATCCTGACATCAAAGAACTTGAAATCTCAAAATTTACAAAATCTATAGCTTTGTCTAGCTTAGCAATATTAAAATTTGGGATTGAAAATCCTGGAAAAATAAAATAATTAGCCTGCTTTTTTGTATAAGTTTGACATTTAGCCACAAGCGCTTTATTCTAGATTCATCAACTTATAAAAGGTATAATTATGTTTAGTTTATCAAAAAGATTCAGAAGTAAAAAAATGGAAGCGATGCGAATGGAGCTTGCCCATGCACATCTTATCATCGCCTTGCTTTCAATTGCCATAATCGCGCTATTATCACTGGGTTCTACGCAACCAGTGGCATTCGATGCAACATTATCAGCGATATGCGTTGTATTGCTTAGCATTGTTACGATTGTTTCTCTTTGCATATCAATAACATTGTATCGAAAAAAATAACTTCATCTCTTTAAGCTACTTGTAAAAAATAACCATAATCGTCATAATATCCAGCAGGTTATTATTAGAAGTAGGGGGCACTATTAAACCAGTTACGATAACCCGCTTTTGGAACCGTCGTATTAGCGAGGTCGCCATTCTTGTTGCAATGGTTATTATTGCGCTTTACGCATGGAATTATTTTTCAATCCAACCCAGTATTAGTAGCTTCGTCACTATTTATACACCTGCGGCAAGCTTGGCTGGATTAACACTATTACTTGCAATAGTTTCATTTTTTTGGTGTCCAAAAAGATATTTATTTCATATGTCGCTTGCAGTTTATCTATTATTATCTGCGACCGCAGCAGTGATAGTTTTCAGTACGGGGTATTCTTCTTCCTTGTCTATTTCTTTATGGATACTGGTTTGCTTTTTTGCAGGCATATTTAGCGTGTGGGGGTTTTTGCCGATACTATTAGTGGCTTGTGTTTATATATCAATTCAATATTTGGATAAAGGATTGTCATTACCAATTATTGTTGATACCGCATTCGTTACGCTTGTTCCGTTAATAGCTGGGTTTATCATTTGGCGTGGCAAATCAGCCGACGACGAATCCGATAACGATAATAAAGCCTTTCGTAACCTTGCAAACGAACTAAGTGCAGTCGCCAGCAAGTCCGAGGTTGTGATTAACGCAATCGGCGATGGTGTGGTAGCGATTGACAACCAGGGGATAATACAACTTATTAACCCGGCAGCCCAAAGTATTATCGGTTGGGGCAAACAAGACGCAGTTGCACTCAGTTACAGATCGGTCTTTAAACTAGTAAACCAAAAAGACGAATCACTCGACCCGTTGATGGACCCAATTCAACAGGCCTTAAACTCAAACCAAGAGATTAGAACAAACAACCTAAGTCTAATGACCAATAGTGGTAAAAAAATAATGATTTCATTAGTTGCCTCGCCGGTTGGTGAAATTGGTTCGGGTGTGATTACAGTTTTTCACGACATTACAAATGAAAAAGCCGAAGAACGCGAACAAGCCGAATTTATTAGCACCGCTAGCCATGAAATGCGCACGCCGGTTGCATCTATTGAAGGATATCTAGGATTGGCACTAAATCCTCAAACGGCGCAAGTTGACAGTAGAGCCCGAGATTTTATTATGAAAGCGCATGCTTCGGCCGAACATTTAGGGTTTTTATTCCAGGACCTTTTGGATGTTGCTAAATCTGATGATGGTAGGATATCAAATAAGCCTCGGGTTGTTAATCTGGTCACCTTTGTGAAGGAGGTCGTCCAAGGCCTTAAACAAAAAGCTACAGACAAAGGCTTGCAGTTAGTATTTAAACCTATGCCAGAATATTCCACCGAAAAACATATCGCGCCATCTTATTCTGTCAATTTAGATAATGACCATATCCGTGAGATTGTAAACAATTTGGTTGAAAATGCCATCAAATACACACTTAAGGGCGAAGTGGTGGTCGATGTGACCGGCGACGAAGAACACGTAACTATCAGCGTCAAAGATAGTGGACTGGGAATTCCTGCCGAGGATATGCAGCATTTATTCCAAAAGTTTTACCGAGTAGACGACAAAAATACGCGCAACATTGGCGGAACGGGATTGGGTTTGTATCTTTGCCGTCGCTTAACCGAAATTATGGGTGGACGGATTTGGGCAGAAAGTACTTATTCCAAGGGCAGTACTTTTTATGTTGAACTGCCGAGGGTGAGTAACCAAGACGCCACAAAATTACTTGAGGTGCAAAATAGAGAAGACAAGATAGCCGAAATAAGAAATGCCATAACCTCAAAAACAACCGCTCCGTTAGTCGATATCGTAAACCCAACATCTCAACTGAAACCTGTAATAAATATTACTATGCCCGTGTCTCCCGTTCGCTCTGTACCACGTGGTCAAGCATTAACTCCTGAGCAGATTTCTGCATACGTTACTAGACAACGAGCCTTAGCTCAACAACATGCCAAAACTCAACTCAGTCGACCTCTCTCAATAACCGTCCCCGGTAGGGAAATTCGTCGATGAAAAAAATAATCATTAGAACTATGGTATTTTTAACTGTCTTTGGTTACAATGGAGGTAAATATGACTAAGATAATGTTAGTTGAAGATGACAAAAGTCTACGCGAAATTTATGGCGTACGACTATTAGCCGAAGGATACGAGATTATTTCGGCTGGTGATGGCGAAGAAGCCCTGGCAATGGCCGTCAAAGAAAAACCTGATCTGATTCTAAGTGATGTTATGATGCCAAAAATTAGCGGTTTTGATATGCTGGATATCTTGCGTTCGACTCCGGAGACCAAAGACGTTAAAGTTATTATGATGACCGCTCTCAGCAGCGAGGACCAACGAGCCCGCGGAGAAAGTCTTGGTGCCAACCGATACTTAGTTAAATCACAGGTTGGTATCGAGGACGTCGTTCGGACAGTTCATGATGTTCTAGCTGACGTTCCAATTGCAGCATCTCCAAAAATCGAAAGATTTGGCGTTCCTGCTCAAACAGCTGCTATTAATCAACCCGTATCAGTTACTCCACGACCAGTAGCCCAAAATACAGCCCCTGTCGTAACAGCAGCACCGGTTGCTCAGCCTGCACCTATAACACAACCTGTCGTTCCCGTGGCACCAATAGCACCTCCGACTCCTCCTGTTGAAACAGTTGCACCGCCGCTACCAACACCTCCTATTGCGCCAATACCACCACCGACAACACCGACACCTGAACTTATACCTGAACCTGCGACCCCGACTAATACGGAAAATCCAGTTGCTCCAATACCAGAACCGCCAACTGAGCCGCCCGTTTATCCGTCTCCAACTCCTTCGGTTCCGGTGTCGGTTGCGCCTCCTGTGGAGGAATCAACTCAAACCACTTCGCCAACTCCAGTTCCAGCTCCGGTAGAGCTGCCTCAGCCAACCGCACCTTTTTCAACCGCTGCTCCCGCATCACTTGGCGACAGGGTAATAAACCCAATTACACCGACTTCACCAGCGCCAGATATGGCTTCGCTTATAAACCATGAACTTAACGACGGCTCGGACACTTCACCCATCAAACCTCAACCATAATGCAACCAAATTCATCAGACCTAGTTAGGCTAAATAAACATCTAGCCCTTGTATTGGGAGTATCCAGACGCGAAGCGGATAATTTGATTGACCAGCAAAAAGTCATGATTAATAATCAAATAGCTAAACTGGGAGCACGCTTTAATAGGGGCGACAAGATATCCATTAATGGAAAAATCTTGGATGATAAGGTTGATTATCGATATATTGCCTTAAATAAACCGGTAGGTTACGTTTGCTCACGTCGACAACAGGGCGATAATCCGACGATTTATGACCTATTACCTGATGAATACCATAACTTAAAGCCTGTAGGCCGTCTGGACCGCCATAGTAGTGGAATTGTCCTGTTAACCAATAATGGTGACTTTGCATACCAGATGACGCATCCCAGCTTTAAAAAGACAAAAATATACAACGTCCGTTTAGAAAAAGATTTGGAACCACTTCATCAACAGATGATAAGTGACCACGGTATTAGTCTTGAGGACGGACCCAGTAAATTAATACTGGAAAGAATGAATGATACTGACAGGAAAAGTTGGATTGTAACTATGTCAGAGGGGCGAAACCGCCAAATACGTCGCACTTTCGGGGCTCTAGGCTACACTGTAAGTAAACTTCATAGAACAAATTTTGGAAATTATGCATTGGGTGATATAAAGTCCGGTGAATTCGAAGTTGTCGATATCCATTAGGTGATATAAGCTACGTTTCTGCCGTCCGCCATCACTTACATTTATTCCAACAGCACTCTTTACGTGTGACTTCGTCAGCACGTGGCGTTCGGCTGCCTACCGGCACAGTCTGTTTGGGATAAAGCAAGTGACATCAGACGTAATAGGCACAACTAGTAGACTTTGCGTCATCGTGACAATAAGATAACCTGTTGAGTTGCCGTAAAAATTAAATTTATACAACCATGCTATCCGAGTATGTTTGAGTGAAGCGAGTTACGCAGGATA
>Ga0214235_1000213_pt1 | contig 29428 bp, 24 predicted proteins | sample TroBogypolimnion_2_FD_153073 | JGI IMG/M metagenome (GOLD analysis project Ga0214235, IMG submission 153073) | Freshwater microbial communities from Trout Bog Lake, WI - 15JUL2008 hypolimnion | ecosystem: Environmental > Aquatic > Freshwater > Lake > Hypolimnion/Profundal zone ... | reverse complement strand
TCAATCTGGTAAATATTGTCGTCACTATCCTTTGCTTTAACATCAACAATGCTAAGCTTGTCCTCAAGAAATTCTTTGTCATTATAAGGATTCAGAATGTCTACATTGGTTAATGGAGCGGCAATATCTGAACCTATAATGGCATTCAAGAAATGCACTAATAAGTTGCGGTTATCCTCTGCACCTAATAATGCCTTAAATACGCAGTCTATCTTTGGGTCAATTTTATGTTTCATGGTTTATTATAACAATCGAATCTGCATTGGCAATATAGCTTTCGAAACGTGAGTAATAAGATTATCAATCTTACCTAGGCTTCATACAAACTCAGCCAGGTAGACAGCTAGGGTGGGCAATGATTTTCTGCCCACCGCTCTATCGGCAAATGCTGGGCAAACGATAAAACTGTTTGCACACCCTGCATCGCTGTTTGGCGTCAATAGCTTTATCAAAGCAACGCTCAATATCTAAAAAATATACCTCTCTATTGTTAAGTAGTCATGCTGAGACTACAATCTAATTTATTTAATTAATTCTAGAGGTTACTGTATGCATCAAGTAGATACCTATGTCCGTGCTCGTATCGATAGCCAAACCAAAGAGCTGGCTTCTCAAGCTCTTCAATCTATGGGGCTTTCTATTTCAGATGCTATTCGCATGTTAATGTTACGTATTGCGGATGAGCAAAGATTACCTTTTGATGTCAAAGTCCCAAACAAAACAACTTTAGATGCTATTGCAGAACTTGAATCGGGTAATGGTAAAAAGTTAGACAGTTTGGAAGCTCTAATGGCAGACTTGAATGCGGACGATTGAAAGATCTACAGCCTTTAAAAAAGACTTTAAACGCGAATCTAAAGGGAAATACCAGAAGACTCTTAACGATGACTTTTTGGCTGTATTGGTTGTTATAGCTAACGATGGTGTACTTGATGTTAAATATCGAGATCATGATTTAACGGGTGACTGGATAACCTATCGTGAATGTCACATTAAACCAGACCTATTGTTGATATATCGTAAAATAGAAGAAAATTGCTTGCGTCTTGCTAGATTAGGATCGCACAGCGAATTGTTTGGCTAGGCGTAAAGCCGATTCCGAATTAACCATGAATAGACATGAAGAATGCTCCTAAAAAAACATCGGTCATTGCTAGTTGGACAGCGAATGCTCCTAAAAAAACAGCAGTCATTGCTAGTTGAGCAGGGAATGCTCCTAAAAAAACAGCGGTCATTTCTAGTTGGATAGAGAATGCTCCTAAAAAAACAGCGGTCATTGCTAGTTGGACAGGGAATGCTCCTAAAAAAACATCGGTCATTGCTAGTTGGACAGGCAATGCTCCTAAAAAAACAGCGGTCATTGCTAGTTGGACAGGGAATGCTCCTAAAAAAACATCGGTCATTGCTAGTTGAGCAGGGAATGCTCCTAAAAAAACATCGGTCATTGCTAGTTGAGCAGGGAATGCTCCTAAAAAAACAGCGGTCATTTCTAGTTGGATAGGGAATGCTCCTAAAAAAACAGCGGTCATTGCTAGTTGAACAGGGAATGCTCCTAAAAAATCAGAGACGCTTGCAAAGTGAGCTAGGAGTGATGCTAAAAAATCATAGACCTTTGCAAAGTGAAATAGGGATGATGCTACCTAGCAGGATGGGGATTGCAATCCCGTCCTGCCTTAAAGATCCCTTTCAGTAAATTCAATAAGACATCATTTGTCGCAAGACTGACAGATAATAAACCGATCTTAAAAATAAAACGATTTAGCCACACACTAACCCTAACAATAGGTATTCATGAACTACGACATCATCGGCGATATACACGGACAATATGACAAGCTAATAGATCTGTTAAAGCATTTAGCTTATACAGACTGTAACGGTATCTGGTCACATAGCACGCACAAGGCTATTTTTGTCGGTGATCTGATTGACAATAGCCATGTTGACACAGGTATATCCCAGCTTAACACCGTTAAGCTGGTTAAAGCCATGGTAGAAGCGGGATCAGCTTTATGTATTCTGGGCAATCATGAGTTTAATGCCATTGCTTGGTTGACGCCTGATCCTGAAAAGAAAACTATTTTTTTAAGAGAGCATAACGATAACAACCATAATCAACATAAAAACTTTCTTGCTGAGGTGGGTGAGGATTCGCCACTACATCAAGAAATTATCGAATGGTTTAAAACACTGCCGCTTTGGCTGGACTTACCAGCAGGTATTCGAGTGATACACGCGGCATGGATAGAAGAGTATCAAGCCGTTCTTAAACCTTATTTGACTGAAAACAATTGCCTGACTGATGAATTAGTTATAAAAGCCAGTCGTAAGGACAGTCTTGAATATGTGGCTCTTGAAGCCTTATGTAAGGGTTTGGAAATCGAATTGCCCGAAGGTCATGGTTTTAAAGATAAGCATGGGGCTATACGCACCGGCATAAGAATTCGTTGGTGGAAGAATTTAATGGATAGTACTTATAAAGAAGTGGCCTTAGTGCCTGAAGATGCAAGAGAGAGTATTCCTGATTTACCTATTGAACAGCTTGATCTAAGGGTAAAAGCATACACCGGTGTGCCAGTATTCTTTGGACATTATTGGTTCAGCGGAAAGCCAAAACCAGAAGGGGGTAATATTGCTTGCGTTGATTATAGTGCCGGTAAAAGCGGTAATGCTCCTCTGGTCGCTTATCGCTGGGAAGGTGAGTCTGTGTTAACTGAAGCAGGTTTTAGGTTTGCAGTCTAATAAGAGTTTTAAGGATCAAGTTATGTTATTACACATCCCCCATAGTTCTACTGTAATACCAACTGGGATTATTTTTTTAAAAGATATTGAAGAAGATATTGCCAGAATGACCGATTGGTACACCGATGAATTATTTTTTCATCCTAGTTCTGAAATTGTTAAGTTTAACTATTCGCGATTAGTGTGTGATGTTGAGCGTTTTGTTGATAATGAACCCATGGAAAAATATGGACATGGGATTGCTTATGTTAATGATAGTTATGGACAACCTTTAAGAGCTGTGTCGGATGATGATCGACTAAGTATCATTAATCAGTATTACAAACCGCACCATACCCGTTTAAATCAAACCTCTAATCAATTATTATCATTTTTTGAAACAGTCGTTATTGTTGATTGCCATAGTTTTTCAGATACGCCATTACCTCATGAAATTGACACAGGGCTTGCTAGACCTGATTTTTGTTTGGGTATTGATGAGTTTCATACGCCATCGATTTTAGTGGAGCTTTTTATGAGTTATCTTACTGAGTTAGGTTATACCGTTGCTATCAATAATCCGTTTTCTGGCACGCTTGTTCCGCTACATCATTATCATAAAACGACTCAGTTAAAATCGATTATGATTGAAGTCAATAGAAAGTTATATTTAGATGGCACTGATAAGAATGAACATTTTACATCGATAAAATCAGTTATAACGGGCTTACTTAATATCGTTGATAGTTATGAATCGGAAACACTTTAGTGTTAAATCTGAAAGCAACCTTTTCTATAGACTCCTAAATCATTTGCTGCAAACGAGGCTTTCATGTCTGATCCACTATTGCGTCAATGGGAAATGTTTAGCTAGAAATTTGATTCCTTAACAGCTACTTCGTATAAGTTAAGTTATACTTCTGTTTAAATTGATGTTTTTCGAGGTTATTATCATGCGTCCTTCTACTGCTTTAAATACTTACCGCGAGCAAATTAGAGCGATTATTTTAGCGCATCACACGACTAATGCACGCGTGTTCGGCTCGGTGATTCGCAATGAAGATACTGAAACCAGTGATCTTGATTTATTAGTAGAACCTACGTCTGCTACGTCATTAATGGATATTGGTGCGATACGTTTTGAACTAAAAGCCTTGCTGGGTATTAATGTTGATGTTGTCACTCCGAATGCTTTGCCAGATTCATTTCGAGATCAAATCGTTAATGAGTCGATTCCTGTATGAGTAAAGACAAACAAAGGCTGTTTGATTACCTCCAGCATATTTTAGAAGCGATTTCTCGTATACAACGATATATTGATGACATTGATGAAGTGGCTTTTTTGGATAGTGAACTTATTCAAGATGCGGTCATAAGAAATATAGAAATAATCGGGGAAGCCAGTCGCAATATAAATAAACATTACCCTGAATATGCCGAGCAGCAGGCTCACGTACCATTTTCCATCGCTTATGAAATGCGCAATGCTCTGGCCCATGGTTATTTTAAGGTGGATCTGGAAATTGTTTGGAAAACTATTGAGCGTGATTTACCCGAACTTAAAATGATGATTGAGTCTTTATTATCAGAGTTTGATTAGCTTAGATTGCCTCTGGTCGCTTATTATCGCTGAGAAGGTCAATCTGTGTTGACTTAGGCGGGCTTTACGTTTGTAGGATAGGCAAGATTGCTAATAAATATTGGTCTGGCGTTATTACATACCGAGATGAAAACATTAGAATTATTTCTGTGTGCAGGTCTCGACAAGAAGAGGTGAATCTTTATGAAAGCTAAAGAATTTATCTGTCCCGTTTTAAATAGATAGACTGGGCTTACAACCCCGATCGAAACGTTTAGATGCACCCAAACCGCGCTAGATAACCCAAAGTAGGCCTGTTTCTTCGATGACCTTTCAAAAATAATGGCAATATCAAACGTTTGAGACGGGGTTATAAACCTCGTCTCGCGAGAAGCTCTGGAACTGTGTTTAGGCGTAATGATGGCTGATTGAATTTAAAGATAAGAGTGATGCTTTCGAGTAGATTAAGGGTTCTTTAAAATAAAGACAACCTTGTTTATGGCCGATAGTATTACCTTTAAAATAAAGACAACCTTATTTAGGATCGATAATATTACCTTTAAAATAAAGACAACCTTATTTAGGATCGATAATATTACCTTTAAAATAAAGACAAGCTTCTTCATGGTCGATAGTATCATCTTTAAAATATAGATCATGTTCCCTATAGCAAAGAAGACCGACTATGCTTTAAAGACGCTTGTCTTTGTTATAAAGAAGACCTGCTTTAACCAGAATAATGTATCTTTGTTCCATAGTGGGTTTTCTTTACTGCAGAGAGAGTCTTCTTTGTTATAGATAACATGAGCTCTATAACAAAGAAGATACTCTCCCTAGCGCTTTAGCCGCTAGTCACTGCTGTTTTTATGACATTCGGCTCGTTCAAAAACTCCGCGTGGGAAGGCGCATTTCACCACGTTATCAAAAAGCGCCGCTCTATAGCACGCTATACCGAGATCTCTACCGATATGAGGGTATTCTAAAAAAACGTGTCCCGGCTTAAGTTGGTAGCTCATGATTTCAGTATGTCTTTGACGGGGCGCATGCTAGTATAGATATTATAATTTAACGCACTTGTGCTTAATGGTTTGTTGAATTACATGCACAGGCACTGTCAATAGATCTACAACTTCATTACGTTAATAACGAGTTCCCCATCCCTATGTTCAAAGACAGTCTATTCAGAAAAGCAGGACTTGCTTGGATGATACTCGGTATCGGGTTGCTAATCACCGTTTTTGTCAGCTTTCAGGTAAAGCAAAGTCTTGACGAAACAGCAGTAAGTCGATTTGCTTTTAGTTGCGATCAGGTCTCCCTTGAAATACAGGAGCGTCTTGGTACTTACGAGCAGATTCTTCGAGGCGGCGATGCCCTTTTTTCAGCGTCACACAGTGTTGAACGTAAAGAATGGAAAGATTACGTGGAGTCTTTGCGGGCAGAGCGTAGTACTCTTGGCATGCAGGGAATCGGGTTTGCACAAGTTATTTCAGCAGATAGGCTTGCCAGCCATATCGCTGGGATTCGTGGCGAAGGGCTTACCGAATACACCATACACCCTCTCACTGAGCATGCTGTCTATGCCCCTATCACCTACTTTGAACTCATCCACGATAATGACAATGATCTGAGCCTTTTGGGTTTCGATATGTATTCCGAACCGATCAGGCGTGCCGCTATGGATCAGTCTCGCGATACCGGTGAGGCAGTGCTATCTGGAAAAGTAGGCTTGGCGCAAAAAAATGGAACCGTCATCGAAGCTGGAGTGCTTATGTATATTCCGGTCTATCACCACGGTGTACCGGTTGACACCACTGAACAGCGGCGAACTGCCTTGAGCGGCTGGGTTTTTAGTGCTTACAGCATGAATGAGCTCATCGCCAACATAATGGCCGATTGGGTGAGTCACGACGGCAAAACGGTTGATCTGACTGTTTATGATGGTTCTGAGGCAGTGCCAGCCAACCTATTATTCGATAGCCAACCGACCATCGTGCCTGATGTACACTCGCTGTTCTACCAGCAACGAGTTATCAATTTCAAAGGTCGCCAGTGGTTGCTGGAATTTTCCCCCGCCTCAACATTATCACCTACTATTAGTTACTTATCTGTGTGGATCGCCATGACTTGTGGTCTTGTGTTCAGCGGTCTGTTGTTCGGACTGATGCGCTCAATGATCAATACACAAGCGAATGCGATTCGTATCGCTGACAAGCTTTCCGAAGAGAGTAAACGTCAGGCAAAATTGTTGATGGAGAATGAATCCTTTAAGCTTGCTATCCTCAATTCACTGGCGGCTAAAACACCCGACGGTGCCGTTCGTATTGCCAATACGCTTTACAACGAGAGCCAACGCCAAGCTAAATTATTGATGGAGAGCGAAGCGTTTAAGCTCACCATGATGAACTCGCTGGCTGCCGAAATTGCCGTGGTCGATCGTACCGGAGTCATTCAGACGGTTAACGAACCTTGGCGACGTTTTGATTTTAAACACCACAATGATTTGGATGAATCTGCGCCCCTAGCTGACGTAGGCACTAATTATCTCGAGATATGCCAAGCAGGTGCTGGCTTCACTTCAGAACAAGATGCATGGCAGGCTCATGACGGCATCCAGGCTGTTCTGGACGACAAGTTACCCAGTTTTAGCTTCGAATACGCCAGCCATTTACCGACGCAAAAGCAATGGTTTATGATGACGGCCTTGCCGATGGGCGAGGGTGATAGCCGTAAAGTAGTCGTTACCCATACCGATATCACCGACCGCAAGCAAGCCGAGGAGAAATTGCAGATCTTCAGTAAAGAACAAGCTGCCATTTTTGATTCAGTCACATCGGGTATCGTACTCATCAAGGATAGCGTTATCGTGAACTGCAACCGGAAGCTGGAAGCCATTTTTGGTTATGCGACAGGTCAGCTCATCGGCAAGTCGACGCGCTGCTGGTACGTCGATGAGGCTAGCTATGAAAGAGACCATAAAGTCATCGAAGATACCCATTTTCACCGCATTGAAATTCAGCTCATCCGCAAAGACGGCAGTCTTTTTTGGGCTAGGCTCTCAGGGCAAGTTTTGGATAGCAAAGACACTGCGTTGGGCATCGTTGCGATCATCGACGATATTACCCCCGAATATGAAGCTACCGATGCCTTACTTAAAGCCAAAGAGATGGCCGAAGATGCGACCCGCATAAAATCAGAGTTTTTGACTAATATGAGTCATGGGATTCGCACCCCCATGAACGGGGTATTAGGTATGCTGGACTTGCTACGCGAAACAGATATGACACCTATCCAACTTGACTGGCTTGAAACAGCGCATAGTTCAGGGGAAATATTGAGGGAAATTGTCAACAACATCCTAGATTTATCCAAGTTGCAAGCAGGTAACGTTGAAATAGAGCAGGTTAATTTTAATCTGGTTGATCTGGTTAACGATGTTTGTGCTGTAATGATCAGGCAAGCGCATGCCAAGGGACTGGAATTGAATTGTTTTTTACCCGATTCCATGCCCATTCGCTGGCAGGGAGATCCCCTGCGTATTCGTCAAGTACTGACTAATTTAATCGATAATGCTGTGAAATTTACCGAGCGAGGTGCCGTTTCTGTGCGAGTCATCGCCTCTATTTCTGGTGACACTAATGAGCTTCGCTTTGAAGTACACGATACCGGTATCGGCATGTCGCCAGAGGTACAGTTACAGTTATTTGAGTTTTTTTCGCAAATGGATGGCAGCCTTTTAGGGCGCTTGGACGGCTCCGGATTAGGCTTGTTTATCAGCAAGAAATTAATTGAGCTGATGGGAGGCAATATTGGCGTATCTAGCGTCAAAGGCCAAGGCTCTATCTTTTGGTTAACCTTGCCAATGGTTCCAAGTGCAGGTATTGAGATAGAAAAATCATTTTATGATTTCTCCGGTAAGGTCGCTATAATTATTGATGATAATACGATTAACCGTAATCTGCTAAGTACTTATTTAAGTCGTTGGGGCTTGCAAGTTAGGGCTTTTGATAATCCCCGTTCGGCACTAATGCAGTTGCAAACCGCAGCCATTAATGGCTTGGTTTACGATTTAATTCTACTCAATATGAATATGTCTGCTATGGATGGCTTAACGTTGGCAAAACAGTTGGCCGAAATACCGGCACTGAAAAAAATACCAATCATTGTCTTAACTTCGGGAGATCAGCTTGCTTTTTCCGAGTACCAAGATACCGGAATTGTTCAATGTTTATTGAACCCCGTGCGTGAATTACAACTTTTTGATGCGATGTCAAATGCCTTGCAAGGTAGTTTATCCGTCATCCAAAAAGTGGAAAAGACTGAACTTGCGGTATCTAGCTACAAGAGCAAAAAAGTACTGCTTGTTGAAGATAACAAGATTAATCAAAAAGTCATTATTGCTATGCTGTCCCAATACGACATCGACCCTGATCTTGCTGAAAATGGTCAGCTTGCTTTGGATAAGTTGGCGAACAGCGTTTATGATTTAATTTTAATGGATTGTCAAATGCCGGTTATGGATGGTTTTATAGCCACCCGTGAACTCCGACTTTTGGAAGCCCGTCAGGACTTAGCTCATCAACCTGTAATAGCCCTTACTGCTAACGCCATGAAAGGTGATCGTGAAAAATGTTTGGCTGCCGGCATGGATGATTATTTAACAAAACCTATTGATACTGACCTATTAGATGAGATGTTAATGCATCGATTGGGTTGAAATTAAGGACTTTAACATTAAAGTTGCTCAACTTGATTTCTTGCAGATTCCCAATCTATATTTTCAAAAAGCACTGACTTAATTATGATAAGCGACATGCTGAGCTTGAAAAAGTTATGGAAAAAAAAATCACAAGCCCAAGGAATTGTAGGCATCAGTTATCGACCCGATGGAATCGCGATAGCCATATCCGACTTTGTAGAGCATAAAATACCGAGACTAAAACATTGCGAATTTATTTCCACGCTAGACATTAGCGATCATACCCGGATACTGAGTGATCTTGTCTCCCGGCATCATCTTAACGATTATGACTGCCATTTAGTCCTGACGACCAACAATTATAGCCGCATTAATATTGAAACGCCGGCGGTCGCTGAAAATGAAATAGCCCAAGCCCTACACTGGAAAATCATTGATCTTTTTGACTTCCCTATTGATGATGCTTTTGTGGATTACTATTCCTTACCGGTATCAATACAGGCAAGCAGTCATAAAATGTTGGAGGTTTTTGCCTGTCCCAAGCTATTTATTGAGAACTTGGCAGATAAATCCTCACACGCTGGTTTACAGCTTAAAGTGATTGAGGTTCAGGAGACTGCTTTGCGCAATTTGGCTGAATTACTTCCAGAAAATGAAAGCGGTGTTGCCCTATTTATACTCGATGAGTTTTCGGGAACCCTGCTGATACAAAAAGAAGCGACTATTTATCTTTCCCGTAATTTTCATATAGGTTACCTCGATCTGGAACTGGATTCGCAAAACAGCTCGGCTTATGGTCAAAGCAAAGTTGAACAAGCTAATCTGGCTCTGGAGATACAACGATCATTAGATTACGTTGAAAGCTATTATGGCATTATCCCTGTTTCAGGATTGGCAGTCGTTCCGTTGGCCAGAAATACACCGGCGTTATTAACCATGCTTAATAATAACCTTGGCATTACTGCTAAAGTCATCGATATTTCAGCGCTAGTTAGTAGTGATATTTCACTGAATAATGTTACCCAGTCAAAGTGTTCAGGCGTTATAGGATCGACGTTGCGTCACGCAGAGAGAGTCTTGTGATACAACAGATTAATTTATATGCCGATATCCTCAAGCAACAGCAAAAAAACGCAGTCATAAAATGTTACTTGAGCACTGCGAGTGCCGTGCTTCTGGTGTGGATGGCTTTTAGCGCCTATTTGCTATGGGATATTAGTAAGGCCGAAAAGGAGTTACAGAGCGCACAACTGACGTTAAAAACCGAACAGGCAAAAGCTAACATTCTCAGTACTGCTAGCCCTGCGCTTGCACCTGAGCCAGCGCTCAATACAGCATTGCTTACAGAAATCAAACAACTGCAAGACAGCATTAATGAGAGCATACAAATCATGGCGTTACTGACAGATAGTCAGAGTCTTTTAATACCCAAGTTTTCAAACTATTTTCAGGAACTCGCAGACCAATTCGATCCTGATGTCTGGATAACCGCTATTCATATCGCTGGAAAAAATCGTAATGTAAGTCTTGAAGGGAGTACTTTTAAACCGGAAAAAGTGCCACAAATATTGGATCAATTATTACAAGCCCCGACCTTTAAAGGCCAATCTTTCGATAAATTTGTTATGCAAGCATCGCCCAATAAATCGGAGCAGATCGACTTTACACTGAGAAGTTCCACGCAACCGTTAGCCGTAAAAGCACATGCTCAATAAACTTCAGGAGAAGTTTTCAAACCTCGGTCTGCGTGAGAAAATTATCATTATTGCGGTATTACTGGCAGCCTTAGGCAGTGCTTGGAATTACTTTTTTTATGAGTCTATTTTACAAAGACAAAATAGTGTCCAGCAACAATGGGCGGTTCTTAACGCACAAAAAACGCCTCAGAAACCCGCGATAGCCACTGTTAACAGCCTCGAAAAAATCACCCCTAATGCTGACAATCAAAAAAAACTGACTGAATTGAAGACCCAATACGATCAGCAACAAGAACAGCTGCTGTTATTCGGTAATAAAAATTTTGTACCGGCCTCATTAATGGCGAAAGTCTTCATTGATGTTCTTAAAGACAATAAGCAACTGACCGTGACTAAACTCGAAACACTGCCAGCAACCCCCTTGTTGGAATTAAAGCAGAGCAAGCAATCCATTTACAAACATGAACTGGCTATGCTCTTTAAAGGTAATTACCTAGATACCTTTACTTACCTTAAAGTCTTGGAAACACTGCCTTGGGTTATTAACTGGGAGAGTATTGATTATAAGGTTAAAGAGTATCCGCAAGCTGAGATCAGCATTCACTTCGTCACCTTTAGTTTTGATAGGGACTGGTTGGGTGTTTAAATTATTACTCAGCTTGTTGTGGCTATTGCTCTTTTCATTACCTTGTCTTGCCGAATTACGCGACCCCACCCAGCCCGCATATCCGACCAGTTCAGAGCTTAGGGCTGGCAAAGTTGAAGAGACCTCTCGACTCTCAGGTATCTGGATTTCCAAAACCTCACGCTGGATAATGCTCAACGGTGTTAAGGCCAAACAAGGCCAGACTATTACCGGAGCTATCAATATTATTAAAATACGTAAAAACGAAGTGACCATCAATCAGAATGGTATTATCAAAATTTTGCACTTAGTTCAAAGTCCTCACAGGAATCCTTAAATGGTAAAGATGTCCCCGTTCACTTTTTTTATGACTATCGCAGTGCCGTTATTACTGATGTCCTGTTCATCTGTACAGAACCCCACAAGCACAGCTACGTCTGTCATTTCGGATGAAGCCGTCGCAGCCATTCCAACTAAACCCTTAGCCACAGAGAATCTTGCCAAGCTCGAAGCGACTTACTCACAGTCTGCCGCTAGATACAAAGCCGAACATTCGCTTAATGTATCGGTGCATCAAATTGATGCCCGAGAGTTTTTTATGAGTCTTGCGGTTGATTCTAATGAAAATATGCTCGTGCATCCTGACGTTGCCGGTTTAATTTCACTGGAATTAAAAAATGTTAATCTACTGTTAGTGTTAGATGCCGTACAAAAAGTCTATGGCTATGATTTTAAAAAAACCGAAATTGGTTATATTATCTACCCAGCAACCTTACAAACAAAAACCTTCAAAATTGATCGCCTAGATTTATTACGTCAAGGCAAATCCAGTACTTACGTGACCTCTGGGCAGACAGGAAATACAGCTTCAGGTACTGGCAGTTTATCGTCAATGTCGCCTTCTTCAAGTATCGGTGGTTTGCTAAGTAATCAAACAGCTGGCAATAATCAGTCTACTACAAGTGCGGGAGGGGCGAATTCACGTACCTCAGGCAGCTCAATCACGACCACGACAGATACTGATTTTTGGAAAGAGCTTGATGAGGCTTTGCATGCTCTGATTGCAGTCGATAAAGACGCAACCGTGGTCATTAACCGGCAATCGGGCGTTGTCATTGCGCGGGCAAAATCGATGCAACTACGTGAAATTGACAGTTTTTTAACCACCACCCAAAATCAGATCAGTCGACAAGTCATACTTGAGGCTAAGATACTGGAAGTAACGCTTGATGACAAACATCAAGATGGTGTGCAATGGAGCAGCATAGTCAGGGAAGGGCTGCAAGCTTTTGCAACTAGCGGAGTCTATACGCTGACGGCCAATGCCGGCAGTTTTGTAGCTGGAGATTTTACTGCCGCTGTCCAACTACTGGAGTCTCAAGGTAAAACCAACGTATTGTCCAGTCCGCGTATTTCGACCTTAAATAATCAGCAAGCCATTATCAAAGTGGGCGAAGATACCTCTTTTGTTACCGGAATTTCTGCCGGTATTGTCACGGGGGGAGGGGTTACTAATGCTGTGACTCAGCCTACGCCTATTCTGACACCGTATTTTTCTGGTATCGCCTTGGATGTTACGCCGCAAATAAATGATAGTGGGGATATTACCCTGCATATTCATCCTGCTATTACTGACGTTACAGAGAATGATGTGAAATATGACATTGGTGGAACATTGAGCTCTTCATCTTCCGTACCCACTGCGCGAAACGTTATCAGAGAGACTGACAGCATCGTTAAGGCCAAAAATGGCCAAATCATTGTCTTGGGTGGTTTAATGCAAGATCGTAAGCAAGAAGATAGCGTCGGTGTTTTTGGCTTTTCAAGAATCCCTTATCTGGGCAAATTGTTTAGAACTGACACCGGCGAAATCAAAAAAACGGAATTGGTTATCTTGCTTAAAGCCACCTTAATCAGTAATGCAGCTGATTGGAAAAATGATATTGACAGCAGTCAGCAGCGCCTTAAAGCGCTTGATACACAGCCGCGCTGGCAGTAAAAAATACTATGGCTTCAGTAATAGATAACAAAAACAAAATGCTTGTCGGCACTTGGATGGTTGAGCGAGGGCTGATAACCGATGAGCAGCGACTATTCGCTTTGGTCGAACAAAAAAAGACTGGTAAAAAACTCGGATCTATACTGGTTGATCTTAACTATATTAAAGAAATTGATGCTGTTGATTTTCTAGCCTGGCAATTAAATATTCCATTTCTGGATATTGCACGATACCCAAGAATTCCTGAAATCGTCAAGATGTTGCCGGAAAGACTGGCACGCCGTTTTCGGGTTTTATTGCTGGAAAATAATCCTAACGATGCGCTGCTGGCTATGGCAGATCCTACCGACTTAATGGCGCAAGATGAATTGTCGCGGGTGCTTAAAAAACCCATTCGAGTCGCGGTCGTCATAAAATCAGAATTATTGATGGCCATTGATCAATCCTATAGACGCACCAATGAAATTGATGTCTTGGCAGAAAAATTGGGTGCCGAGTTATCAGAAAATGACCTCAACACTGATACCCTGCTGATCTCTGATGAAGTCGCTGACGCCCCTGTTGTTAAGTTATTACAATCCTTATTTGAAGACGCCTTACAAGCCAAGGCTTCTGATATACACATTGAACCTGATGAAAGCGTATTGCGAATTAGGCAGCGGGTAGATGGCATGTTAATTGAGCACGTACTGGATGAGGTCAATATCGCTTCGGCCTTAGTGATTCGCTTAAAACTAATAGCAGGGCTTAATATCTCCGAAAAGCGGATTCCCCAAGATGGCCGCTTTAATATCCTCGTGCAAGGACGTACGCTGGATGTCAGAATCTCCACGTTACCGATACAACATGGTGAGTCCGTGGTTATGCGCTTGCTCGATCATTCAGAAGGGTTGCTAGATCTTGATAAGTTGGGAATACCGGCGGATATTCTTAGCCGGTTTAGACGTTATATTAATAATCCGCAGGGCTTAATTCTGGTGACAGGGCCTACCGGTAGCGGCAAAACCACCACACTTTATGCCGCATTGAGTGAAGTTAACAAGCCGGAAACCAAAATTATTACTGCCGAAGATCCGGTCGAGTACAGCTTATCCCGAATCAATCAAGTGCAGATTAACGAAAAGATAGGGCTGACTTTTTCCAACGTCTTGCGTTCGGCATTGCGTCAAGATCCAGACATTATTCTGGTGGGTGAAATCCGTGATACAGAAACCGCACAAATTGCCATCAGGGCTTCAATAACTGGCCATTTGGTAATGTCTACGTTGCATACCAAAGGCGCCATTGAAACTGCTACGCGCTTATTGGATATGGGTATTGAAGGTTATATTTTGGCCAGTGCCTTACAAGTTATTATTGCTCAGCGTCTGATACGTAAAATTTGTCAATATTGCATTGAACCGATAGTGCTTGAACCTGGACAGTTAGTCTGGCTAGAAGCCAGCCAGAATAAAAGTTATGCGCATGTCAGCTTTAAGCAAGGGCGTGGCTGCCAACAGTGTAACTATACTGGCTACAGGGGGCGAATGGGTATTTATGAATTGCTAAATCTGCAAGCTGAAACCCTAAATGCCTTGCGTCGTAATGATGCTATCGGTTTTGCCTCGGCCGCTTTACAAACGCCCGGTTTTATCCGCCTCTCAACCTGTGCAGCGGAATATGCAGAACAAGGCATTACCTCGGTAAATGAGGTTTTACGCGTTACCGGCAGCGAAAAATAACATGGCGCATTTTAAATACAGCGCACGCAGTGACACCGGCCAACAAATTATTAAGGTAATTAAAGCCGAAAACGCCCAGACAGTCGCGGATATTATCAGAAGGCAGGGACTGATACCGGTGACCATTACCCCGGTGGTTGTCGGTACTGATATTATTGAACGCTTTAACCAATGGCAGGCGCTAAAGAGCCTTAATCTTGGCGATTTGGTCATCTTCAGTCGACAAATGTACAGCCTAGCGAAGGCCGGAGTTCCTCTGTTTAGAGCAATACGCTGCCTGACCGAATCAACACGCAATATTGCCCTTGTCGCTGCACTCAATGATATTGCCAACCGTCTGGAAGGCGGATCGTCATTAAGCCAAGCGATGATGCAACATAACAAGGTGTTTAGTTCCTTATTTGTCAGTATTATTCACGTCGGTGAGGTGAGTGGTGGCTTGGATGAGGCATTTTTACAAATAGCCAACTATCTGGAACGGGAAAAAAAAACCCAAAGCAGCATTAAATCGGCATTGCGCTACCCAAGCATGGTAATTGCGTCTATCAGTATTGCCATGCTAGTTATTAATATCTATGTGATTCCTTCCTTTAAAAGCACCTTTGACAGTCTGCACACAGAGCTTCCCTGGCAAACCAAATTATTGATGTCGATTTCCAGTTTCACTGTTAGTTATTGGGCGTATTTACTAATAGGGTCATTGGTTTTAATCAGCTTACTTATCAAATACATCCACACAGTAAAGGGCCGTCTGCAATGGGATTGGTTAATGTTATACCTACCCGGTGTCGGTAGCTTGGTTGAGCGCTCGTCGATGGAACGCTTTTCTCGGTCATTTGCCATGACCCTTAGTACTGGTGTGCCTATAACACAAGGTCTCGCGATTGTTTCCACCGCGATTGGCAATAGTTATATTACCTCCAAGCTAGATCAAATGCGCATCGGCATCGAAAGAGGGGACTCTATTAGTCGTATAGCCAAAAGTACCGGACTGTTTACGCCACTGGTCGTACAAATGATTGCGGTGGGAGAAGAAACCGGAAACATCAGTGATATGCTGTTGGAAGTGGCTGATTTTTACGAAATGGAAGTGGATGCCGCATTAAAAAACCTAGCCAGTGCGATTGAACCTATTTTAATTGCCGTCATTGGCGTAATGGTCTTGGTACTGGCGCTAGGAATTTTCTTACCCATGTGGGACTTATCGAGTGCGATGAACAAGCATTAACCTAGAAAAATCAGCTAGCCACTTAAGACGGGACAGTTTAGCTTAATCGTTCACTTTTAGATAGGGTTCTCCTAAACGCAGACAAAGGACAAAAGATGAAAGGTTAAGCCTCACTACCATTAAGTTAGTGGAATTCAATATGCAGTGGAAGTGGCTTTAGCCACTCCCACAACCCTACAAAAAACCTTAACTTAATGGCAGTGAAGGTTAAGCCTAGTATCTGTCACACCTTAAGTTGGTAACCGAAAAATCATTTGATTCACGAAAAGCACGAAAATATTCAAAGGGATACAAAATTGTATCTCGTCGCCTAAAGTGTGAGCGACTGTGCAATACGACAACACGCTGATTACTTTCGTGCTTTTCCTGGACTAACTGCGGGCTGTCGTGGCAGCGGGCTAATGTAAATCGCAGTTCTAATTGCTGGGATTCGCACCTCATCCCAGCAATCGGAGCATATAACTATGCTTTATATACACCCCAGCCCTATAGACAAGCCCTACATGGCCTCTCGAACCCAGACAGACCTTAGCATCTCCTCACTGCAGGGATATTCAGGTTTTTGAAGAAAAGAACGGCATAAATCGAAGGAGATGTTTAGTATTTGAATTAGATGCTAACTTATTATAATCAGTCATTGTTTTAACCGCGATAGCGTCTGCTAACTGGTCATCGGTCAATCCTAGATTGTTATAGGGTATATAAAAAAGAAATTCATCTTTAGCACCTTCAATTACTCGTACAGTTGTAGTACCTTCTGGTAAATTGAAGCCCACTGTATTTAACACGCTTTGTGGTGAAGCTAATAACTTAGCTTTAAAATCAGCATTAGCCCAGCATTTATCGACTATTTTTTGATATATATGAGCATTACTTTTAGGTTCTAACATAGAAATTCCTTAAATACATGGATAAACACCTACGGTATTTGCAGTTTAAACAATAGTTATCATTTTAGGCAAGCTATTAATGATTGTAATACTGTAGATAATGTTATGTGAATTACTACGGCATAAAGGATGCCTCAATTTTCCTTGATACGTAATCGACTCCGCTGTAAGTTCCAAACTCACTGTGTGCGGATATAGAATAAACATAAAACTTGTTGCTACCTTCCTGATAAGCTCCCGATAGATTACAGCTTACCGTAACCGTAAATTCCAGCAGGGACATGGATTTTGCATTGACAGCCGCACAGCCAGTGGCAGTATCGTTGCTGAGGGTGGCAGCCGTCCAATTTATACCGGCTTTTGCGGCTTGGTAAGCTCTGGCGTTTTGCAGGGTATCACTGGTGGTGGTGTGTTGCACGCCACTTAGTCTCACCATATAACGACCCACTAAAGCCAGCACCACCAAAATAAAAATAGCCATGACCAAGGTAAAGCCGTGTTGTTTGTTATTGAGGCTATTAGGGGCTGCTCTCATGGTAAATTATCCACATGAACCTGATGCAGTAGTTGAACCGACTCGCCCGCTGCATCCGTTAAGGTAATTTTCAGTGTCACCAAGCCGGAGCGGGTGGCAGTGCCGGTAGCATAAGTAAACTCACAGCTTGCGATGTTATCGGCTTGCACCTGACCGAACTCAGAGGATGGCAGGTTGGGCTGGATTGCGGTAATGGGATAAAAGTCATAACGCAATAATTGCTTGTTGATACAGGCGTAGGCAATGGGGGTATCAACAATAAAAAATCGTTGCTCAGGTGAGGCAAGAGGAAATGCAAAAGCATTAAATTTAATGAAGTTAGTGCTTAGTTGAGTTAGCTTGGCTTTATTGATGTTGTCTGCATAAGCATTGCCGGTGCTATCGCCGGTATTAAAAACGACCAAATACTGATCAGTAATAGGCTTGGTTGACTTAAACTCGTCGCTTAACGTGCCCAATATTTCAAAGCAATCGTCGCTAAGAGGGATGTTCAACACGTCAGCAGCTAAACTTCCGCAGCCAGCGTCAGGCGGTAAGGATGCAGAGCTACTAAGGGTCGCTGATGATTTTCGATAACGTCCCCCATCAATCGTATGCAGTAACTCAATGACAGTACCACCTTCGGTTATACGCAGGCTATTCGGTAGCGCCTGACGAATATCCCGCTGCATACGTCGCAAAGCACTATCGGCGGTATTAACCAAAGTCGTGCGGCGTTGCAGATTAAGATAACTGGTTACCGGCAGAGTAATAAGCTGGGTGCTTAAACCTGCCAAAATACCGACGATAACTATCACCATCACCAATTCAATCAGGGTAAAGCCGTGGGCTTTAGATGAGATCATTTTAGTAGTTAAACTTATAACCGATCAAAATAAGCGAAGCCGGTAATCGAGGCTCAGTCACGGTGATAGTAATGACTTTTGCTAGCACACCCGAAACATCAATGGGCGCAGCTACTGACACCGCCACATGGTAAGTCTGCAACATAGCTATTAGTGTACCCTGTTGATCACGCACACCCGTATTATCCTTCAAGCCATTATAGTCATCGACATTGTCATAAAGATCACGCGTTTTAGTAGTACCTGTGTTGGGATCAGAGTATGCGTGCAACAAAATTTCTTCCAGATACGATTCGGCAATGGCTATGGCCTGGTATTCAACGACAGGATCGGCGCTGTGACTGACCGTTAAGTTGATCACTGAAAAAATACCGGCAAGGGCAATACTGATAATAACCATAGAGATGATCAGCTCAATGAGTGTAATACCGGTTTGCTGATACGGAGTAATCGGTGCCTTAGGGTGTTTCATAAATAAAACCAGTGGCAGCAACGACATTAATCATTTTATTATCGGCAACCGTTAATATCACATCGGCGGACGCTTTCCCCAAGGCAGTAAAATAAAAGATTGAGGGCGTTGCGCTTAACGATACGCCAGTTTCATCGTGCGTATAATCAGCCTCGCCAGTGCCGGGGCGGCGAACAGACAAAGAAAAGTCAGTGGGGCTGATGCAGAGACTATGGTCAGCCGGACGTTTTAAGGTATAGCTATTATTATCGATCGACACTTGGACATTACAGCTGGTGGCCACCGCAAGCTTTTGTGCGTAGCGCACGGCACTTAGCGTGTCATCGAAAAATAATTGCTTTTTGTAGCTGGAAGCAGCAAAGAATTTTGGCAGAGCGGTTGCTGAGAGTATACCTAGCAATAGCAACGTCATGACCAGTTCAATCAGCGTAAAGCCTTTTTGAGAGGGCGGATAAACCATTATGTTAGCCGTAATGGCTTATCGGTTTGATTAAGTGCTTAACAGCCACCTGTCGCTATATCGATAACCGGCGGGATACCAGCAACTGAATTATGGTAAATAACAGCGCAAGTAGCGGGAGCTGTTGAGTAATCTTTTGCGCTTGTAAGTGCTATAGTTCCAGGCGTTGTAGTCGTATCAAAATCAGTTAGCGGGCTCAAGTTAAGTCCTGAAGCTATACTACCTACTGTTGGATAACCATAAGCCAGTACTACTGCTGTGCCATCTTCGAGCGTAATGGATGGCGCTGGGATTGCTGTTGAATCCCCTAATTGGTTCTGCACTAAAGCTTGAGAGTGGGTAATTGCTATGGCCGCATTGACAGAACCAAAAACACCCTGTAACGTCGCAATACGCGCTTGATTTTGCATATCCGCAAACTTAGGTAAGGCGGTCGCGGCTAAAATACCCAGAATCACGATGACCATGACTAATTCGATCAGTGTAAAACCTTGTTGTTTGTTCATGTTCATTTTGTTGCCTTTTTAAGAGTTTATTAATTAATAGTTCATTTTGTTAAGTACCTTGCAAGATTCAATTAACGCCCTTTTAAAAAAGTAAATTTTATCGTGACTGATTTAAAACCAACCTCGTTTCTTGTGGTTTAATTAAAATTAACTTGATAACAATATCACATAAAAGTAATAAGTAATTAGACCTTTGCACGATGCACCTTTACAATTAACGCAACAATAGCTCAAAGATAATTTTTAATTGACTTAGATTTACAAAAGTCATGGCTAAATAATGTTTATTTAGCCATGACTAATGAAGGCTGTTATCTTTAAAATTTATAGCGACTTATTCTTGATCATTCAGTCCCCTCTTTGAAAACGAGGGCTTAGGGGGGATTTTATTAGATAAGTTCCCCGCTACCTCCTCGCTTTGCTCTCCCTCTTTTTCAAAGGGGGGAGAGCAATAGTTATTCATTTTGAGAGAGTACAATTTTTCGATACCTTCTTTAATCTTAATTAATACATTAATTAGCGCCAATGAAGCATTATGCCCCGCCCTTTGTTTCTGCATAAAACCCTATCCCAATGGTTGCTTTTACTGATGGTGCTGTTAATGGCTGCACTACCGGCAAGGGCAGCGAGCTATACTTTTCCGGATGCATTGCCGGCAGGTTGCTCAGCTGATCTCTCCAAGATCAATACCTACAATTGTGGCATATTAACTCTAGCTGCTGGCGATACGGTAACTATTGTTAGCGCTACCGGTCCGACCACTCTCAATTTTAGCGGAGCGTTTACAACCGGTGCCGGAACCAGCATCAATTTAGGCGGAAATGTTGCTGAGCTTACTCTGGTACTTGCTGGGGTACTCACGCTGGGTGATACTTCCAGCTTGATTGCGAGTGTAATTACTTCGGCTGCGGTCAACTTGGGTACGGGTAGTGTAGTCGGTGGCACTATAACCACAAACACCCCCACTGGCGTTGTTACTACCGGTGATAGCAGTAAAGTAGGTGGTGCGATTAGCGCCCAAGAAGGTGCCGTCACTATTGGTGCTAATAGTTCTGTTCTTGATAGCATCACGGCAAACGTTGGTGTCGTTACCATTGGCAACAGCAGTCAAATCAACGGCGATATTACGGCCGGTGTGGGTGCCATCAATATTGGTGCAAGCAGCACGATTTTGGGCGACATCAACGCCAGTGTTGGCGCGGTTAATATAGGTGTCAATAGTGTGGTTCACGGTAACATTAACGCAAGCGTTGGTGTTGTTACTATCGGTGGAGGTTCTTTAATCGACGGTAATATTTTGGGAGCCGCAGGTGCTGTTAATACGGGAGCCAATGTTAATGTGGGGGGTCTATTGTTCCCCGGCAATATCATTACAACCGATGGTGTCATTACTATTGGTCCTGATAATACTATCGGCGGCAACATTAGCAGTGGAGTCGGCGCTGTCACTGTGGGTGACGGTAGCAAGGTTGGCGGCAATGTTAGTAGCGATGCAGGTGTTGTCACTGCCTCTTCAAGTGCTGTCGTGTGTGGTATAGTCAGTGCCGTTGGTACAATCATTAGTATTGGCTCGGAGTCGCCTGCATGCCCCGCCCCGTCCGTTATCGGTTTGTTTGATTGCCGAGAGAAGGGAGGTATTACCACTTCTTTATATACCAAGCTGGCTGGCACTGATTTTAGCTTTGATATTGTCGCGCTTAAGACCGATAAAACAATTAACAGCAACTACGTGGCGGCGGGTGGTTCTCCTAAATATACTCGAGTAGAGTTGTTTGACGATACGACGCCACCGGACAGTTGCGCGGCTTATGCCAATCCGGTGGCAGTGCAAACGGTTGCTTTTAGCTCAAGTTCTACAGGGCTCACATCGATGGGCGATTTTTTTAACCTTCCCGGTGTTTACAAAAAGCTGCGCTGCCGTGTTACCGAATGCACTAATAGTACCTGTACAACAATTAGCGCCACCGCCCAACAATCATGTGCATCTGATCAGTTCTCGGTGCGACCTATTGCTGTGACCTTGATGAGTTCAGCCAATGCCATTGCGCCCTCTTCAACGTCAACGCCCCTTATAAAAGCGGGTGCCAGTTTTAATCTAAGTGCCAGTACCACCGCTTTTGACAATTATTCGGGTTTATTGACACTGGATGTCAGCAAATTAACGGCTCAGAATCCAATCAATGATACGATGTGGCAAAACGGTGGTGTGGTAGGTACGCTGACGCCAACCACGATAACGGCTAATACCGCTGTCAGCAATGGGACCTATAGTGAAGTCGGTTACCTTTATTTGGCACCGGGTACTTACCGTGATGACTCTTTTACAGCGGTAGACAGTATCAAGGGTGATTGCATCATCAACAGTCTGTCTGATACCTTAACCTTAGCTAGCCAGCAATATGGCTGTAGTATTGGCAATACCAGCACATTATCGATGGGGCGCTTTATCCCCGATCATTTTGGTGTGGTGGGCGCAGTGGTAACCCGTAGTGAATTACAGCTTACCGAGCTTCAAAAGCTACCGTTCACCTATATGGACGAACCCATGCAGCTTACTTTAACGGTCACGGCTTATAATAAAAATGAAGGGATCACCTTAAATTATCAGGGGAATTTTGCCAAGCTTAACACGACAGGCTGGAGCTTATCTAATTGGACGTGTATTGGCTTGTCGTGCATGGGTTTGTCTGGAAGCAATGGTTCAACGCCACTCACTGATAGGCTGGCGATTCCTACCAGTAGTGCATCAAATACCATCTGGAGTAAGGGTAGTAGCGACTTTACAGCCAATATTATCCTACAGCGCGGCGGGAGTCCTGCTACCCCTGATGGTCCTTATGACGCGCTGAAACTAGGAGTCAAACCGCAGGATGTAGATGGGGTTAGCTTGCCACCGAAAGCGGCAGCTGATGTCATGCATTGTGTTAATTTGAATACGTTAACAGGCATTGAAAACGCAGACTGCACGTTTGACACGGCTAACGAAACTGATTTGCGAAGGAAATTTGCTGAGACTAAAGTCCGTTTTGGTCGCCTGAGCCTTGCAAATGCCTACGGTTCAGAATTGCAGAATTTAATTATCCCTGTTGAGGCACAATACTGGAACGGCAGTAGCTTTGTCAGAAATGACGACGATAACTACAGCACTCTGGTAGACAACAGCATGGTCGTCGGTAATTATCAGGGCAGACTTTTGGCCAAGGACGTTACACGATCACCCAAATTTGGTGCTTTCGATGCTGCTGGCAATTGTAATGTGACTAATGATTCTACAAAAAACGGGGTTATGAGTGGGGGTAAAAGCTGTATTCTTTTTTTTAAGCCTTCAATTTCAGGTAGTGTTAATTTGTTGGTCAATTTAGATGGTGCCGGAGGAGCAGCCGCTATTTGCCCTATACCATCGGGGTCTGCTAAAAACTTAAATGCTGACAATATGGCTTATTTGAGAGGCAATTGGTGTGGTGAAAATTATGACCGCGATCCCACGGCTCAAGTCACTTTTGGTCTCTATAGTGACAATGGTAAGGGGCGAAATCGTTTAATTTATGTTCGTGAAGTTTATTAAGGAGCTGAAATCTTGGCTACCAATTTAAAGCGGGACAATTTGAGGTTAAGTCTAGCATCTGTCTCATCTTAAGTTGGTAGCCAAACTTTCTGGCAACGTTTTATTGCTTTTTCAGATACCTTGAATAGCGACAAGCACCAATGTCAGGCCGCCATAGACGCTGCCTGCCAAACCTTTCAATTATTCAATCAGGTTTTTGATGACACTGCGCATCAAGGCCATATAACGGTACCGTACCCCATGAGCAACGTAATTAAAGAAGGACTGGAACAGGCACTGCAAATCTGTGCGGCAGAGCCTATTCATCAGATAGGCAATATTCAGCCACACGGTGCGGCACTGGTGTTAAGTGCCGATAGCCTGCGCACGGTACTTCAGGCAAGTACCAATATAGATCAGTTTATGGATTTACCGGCTGGGGGGGCGCTTGGCAAGCCATTAGCTGAGTTGATGGGCGAAGCATCGGCGCTTCAGGTTGAACAGTTGCTTCAAAACGCTCAAGCCCACAAAACAGCGACCGGTTTAGTCAGCACCACCTATCAAAAAATAGCCGTTGAGCTTGATGCTTACCTTTACAGTTCCGATGAATTTTGGGTATTGGAGCTCTGTCAGGATGGCGGCTTACCCAAGACAGAGAAGCTCGGTGAACTGCTGATGCAGACTCAGGAGTCATTGCTGGCTATCGAATCAAATACCGAAACCACTAGGTACTTTGAACAGATCACCCTGTTGGTGCAGGCATTGACCGGCTATGACAGTGTGATGATCTATCGTTTTGAAAGTAATTGGGACGGAGAGGTTATCGCACAAAGTCGTATCGAAACGGCTACGTCTTATCTGGGAACGCAGTTTCCAGCCAGTGATATTCCGGCACAGGCCAGGGAGCTCTACACCAAAAACCAAGTGCGTATTGTCACCGATGTCAGTGCTAAGCCGATTTCGGTACTGCCGCTACTGAATCCAGACAGTCAACAACCGCTGGACATGACTTATTCGGCACTACGCAGCTTATCTCCCATTCATCTGGAATACCTGCATAACATGGGGGTTCAAGCTTCTATGGTGATTTCATTGCTGCAAAATGGCCGCCTATGGGGTTTGATTTCTTGTCATCACCTGACCCCAAAACGGGTGACTTTCGCAATGCGGGACGCTGCTATATTTATCTCCAGAATGGTCTCAACAGAACTAGCAGCCATTGAAACAAGAGTAGAGCGAAAGCTTCTCAAGAAGGCATCACAAATAAAAACAGCGTTACTTAAATCTATCATCATCCAATCAGAAGCCGATGTTTTGCAAAATTTAAGCCCTGATCTACTTAATTCAGTAGAGGCATCAGGATTAATTGTTGTCGTTGAAGGCCGGCGTTATTTGCAGGGGCTGGTACCTGAACCTGAGGCCATTGATGCGCTATTGGACTGGCTGGGCAAGCAGCCAATCACCCCTGTTTTCAGTTGCGACCACTTGTCCTCGCTGTTTCCCCCTGCCTGTGTTTATAAAGAAAGTGTATCTGGGCTTATAGTGACGACGCTATCAAGTGATATGCGCAATTGCCTAGTATGGTTACGTAAAGAAAAAACGCGCACGGTAAAATGGGCGGGCAGTTATGAACAAGGTCTAGTGCAAAATTCGGCAGGTAATTTTCATCTTAATCCTAGAAGCTCTTTTGAAAGCTGGACAGAATTATCGCGCGGCCACAGTGCGCCTTGGACGACCATGGAGGTCAACATTGTCAGTGCCTTTGGAAAAACACTATCGAAAGGTTTGGCGCAAAAACATAACGCACGACTAAAAGAAAATGAACGGCAAGAGCTTTTAGGTCGCCTGCAGAAAATCGCCAGTCGGTTACCGGGAATGGTCTACCAATTTCGATTGCAAGCCGATGGTCTCGCCAGCTTCCCTTACATCAGCGAAGGGATTCGTGATATATACCGACTCAGCCCAGAAGAGGTTTACGAGGATGTGTCCAAAGTATTTGCTCTGATTCACCCCAATGACTACGATGGTATGTGGCAATCCATTCATCAATCCGCACAAAACTTGACACCGTGGAACTACGAGTTTCGTGTAAAGTTTGACGGTGATAAGGATCACTGGCTGCATGGAAAAGCAATACCGGAGAAAGAAGCCGATGACTCTACGCTCTGGCACGGATTTATCACGGATATCAGCGAACGCAAACAGATTGAGCAGGTATTGCGTAGCAATGAGGAGCTGTTAAATATCATTACTTCCTCCGCTCATGACGCAATGATTATGCTTGATGAAGAGGGTCTTATTGAGTTTTGGAATGAATCAGCTGAAAAGATATTTGGATATAGCCGAATAGAAGCGCTAGGGTGCAACCTGCATGCCATGTTGGTGCCTACGTCATTTTTTGATGCTCATAACCGTGCCTTTCCACATTTTCAGAAAACTGGAGAGGGCGCATTCATTGGTAAAACTTACGAAATTTACGGGCTTCGTAAGGGCGGCATTGAGTTTCCTTTGGAGCTATCACTCTCGGCAGTGCAGGTAAAAGGTACTTGGCATTCTATTGGTATAGCGCGAGACACCTCTGAGCGTAAGCTGGTCGAAGATGCTCTAATGAAGGCTAACGCTCTGCAGAGTGCTATTTTTAATAGTGCCAATTTCTCAAGTATCGCCACTGACGCGAACGGTGTTATTCAAATCTTTAATGTAGGCGCAGAAAATATGCTGGGCTATGCAGCCGATGAAGTGCTAAACAAGATCACGCCTGCTGATATTTCCGATCCACAAGAAGTCATTGCACGCGCCAAAGCCCTGACAGCCGAGCTAGAAACACCTATTGCTCCTGGCTTTGATGCTCTGGTGTTCAAAGCTTCACGAGGCATAGAGGATATTTATGAGCTAACTTATATCCGTAAAGATGGCAGTCGCTTTCCTGCGGTTGTTTCCGTCACAGCGTTACGTGATGCGCAAAATGCCATTATTGGTTATCTGCTAATAGGTACCGACAATACTGCACGCAAGCAGGCTGAAGAAGCTTTGTTGCAGGCGGGTGCTTTGCAGAACGCTATTTTCAACAGCGCCAATTTTTCGAGTATCGCTACCGATGCGAAAGGCGTTATTCAGATCTTTAATGTAGGCGCAGAAAATATGTTGGGCTATGCAGCCGCTGAAGTGCTAAATAAGATCACGCCCGCTGATATTTCCGATCCACAAGAAGTCATTGTACGCGCTAAAGCACTCACCGACGAGCTAGAAACACCGATTGCCCCTGGCTTTGACGCACTGGTATTCAAGGCTTCACGCGGTATTGAAGATATTTACGAGCTAACTTATATCCGTAAAGATGGCAGTCGCTTTCCTGCGGTCGTTTCCGTCACAGCGCTGCGCGATGCGCAAAATGTAATTATTGGTTATTTGCTGATTGGAACCGACAATACCGCACGCAAGCAAATTGAAGAAGAGCAAAAACAGCTTGAGCAGCGTTTGCGCGACCAGCAGTTTTACACCCGATCTCTATTCGAAGCCAACATCGATGCGCTGATGACCACCGATCCCAGCGGTATCGTTACCGATGTTAACCGGCAAATGGAAACGCTGACTGGTTGTACGCGTGACGAATTAATCGGAGCTCCCTTTAAGGAGCACTTTACCGACCCAGAGCAGGCAGAAATCGTTATTAATCGGGTACTCAGCGAAAGAACCATTACCAACTGCGAGCTCACCGCTCGCGATTGGGCAGGCAAGAAAACAGAGGTCTCCTTCAATGCGACGACCTTCTATGATCGAAAAAGGCGGCTGCAAGGTGTGTTTGCCGCAGCACGCGATATCACCGAACGAAAACATCTGGATCAGTTGCTGGAGGAAAAAAATGTTGAGCTTGAGAGCGCCAAACTCATTGCTGAAAACGCCAGTTTTGCCAAGTCAGCATTTCTGGCCAACATGAGTCATGAGATTCGTACCCCCATGAATGCAATTATCGGTCTAAATCATTTGCTACGCAGGGCGGGGGTCACTCCAGCCCAGGCGATAAGGCTGGATAAAATCGAGAGTGCCAGTCGACACCTACTGTCGATTATTAACAATGTGCTGGATCTTTCAAAGATCGAAGCAGGCAAGTTACAACTTGAATGCGCTGATTTTGATCTTTCAGTGGTAGTCAGTAATATAATCTCGATTATTGGTGAGTCAGCGCGAGACAAGGGACTCTATATTGATATTGAAATCGATGATGTTCCTTTTTTGCTCTTTGGCGACCCGCTACGATTACATCAGATATTGCTTAACTATCTGAGTAATGCCATTAAATTCACAGAGACCGGCGCAGTCATCGTGCGAGCTAAATTGCTAGAAGACAGTACCGATGGATTACTGGTTCGCTTCGAAGTTTCAGACACCGGTATTGGCATTGAACCTGCCCATATAGAGCGGTTATTTCAGGTCTTTGAACAGATTGACATCTCGACCACGCGTAAATATCAAGGCACAGGACTGGGACTTGCCATCACGAAGCGACTGGCTCAACTGATGGGGGGGGAGGTCGGCGTCGAGAGTACAATGGGCGTGGCCAGTACCTTCTGGTTCACTGCACGACTGCAAAGGGGGCACGATGGTATCGTGCCTTTATCCCCGATCCCCACGATAACTACAAATGCCGAGGCGCAGCTAAAAGTAGATCACAGCTGCGCCAGAATTTTGCTGGCAGAAGATAATGCAATTAACCGCGAAGTAGTTGTTGAATTGCTTCAATGCGTGGGTCTGAAGGTGGATACCGCAGAAAATGGTCTGGAAGCGCTGGAGAAAGTTCAAGTCAATGACTATGATTTGATCCTGATGGACATTCAGATGCCTGTTATGGATGGACTCCAAGCCATTCGTGCCATTCGCAACTTGCCTAAATGGGCAAAAACCCCCATTCTGGTCATGACAGCCGGTGTGTTCGATGAGGATCGTCGTGCTTGCTTGGAAGTGGGCATGAACGATTTTGTCGCCAAACCGGTAGAGCCAGATTTATTTTATAGTGCCTTGTTAAAGTGGTTATCACCTCTAAAATTATCTAGGCAAAACAGCACTGAGACCGTCGTTATTAAAGAGTGTTTAAATACTGTAAAGCCAATGCGGGTATCAGATACTGCCGCCGCAAATCCCCTAGCATTTTTGTCCGACGCTCCAGGGCTTAATGTAGCAAAGGGATTGGCTGTGCTACAGGGAAATGTAAACAAGTACCTAAATTTATTGAGTCTGTTTGTCGAGTTACATGAAAATGATATGGTGCTACTGACCGAGAGTCTGGACAATGGTGATTACACCAAAGCGTTGCATTTGGCTCATACCATCAAAGGTTCGTCTGGAATGCTGGGCTTCGAAAGTCTATATGCTTTGGCAGGGAATCTGGAAATGAAGTTGCAAGAAAGTAAAGATACGCCTCTGAGCAGTGATGATCTTCGCTCTGAAATTGATACCATTAACCATGAGTTGATGGTCTTGGCTGCCCTGCCGTTACCTGCCCAAATTTCATTGTAACGCCTACATCACCGAGCCTGAAACGTGACGGGATTTACAGCCCCGTCACTTATTTTGAGGCTACCAACTTAAAGCGGGACAATTTCAGCCCAGATGAAAGACTCAAGGGGGGAAAGATTAAGCTAAACCATCCCGTCTTAAATTGGTAGCCGGTTTTTGCGATAACCTACTAAGCATCAGTCAACATTAATATGGGAATAATTAAGCTGATGCCGACATTCCGCACCCCCCATTTATACTTTTGTATTATTTTTATGGCTATATTTTTTAACAAGTTAATGTTTAATGCTTACTGCGATGTTTTCATCTTTCAGCTTAATATTGACTAAGAATGGATGATAAAACATGAGCTGTTAGTTCCAATGCAGTCCACTCAAAAAAACGGATTATAAAAAG
>Ga0214235_1000212_pt1 | contig 29626 bp, 30 predicted proteins | sample TroBogypolimnion_2_FD_153073 | JGI IMG/M metagenome (GOLD analysis project Ga0214235, IMG submission 153073) | Freshwater microbial communities from Trout Bog Lake, WI - 15JUL2008 hypolimnion | ecosystem: Environmental > Aquatic > Freshwater > Lake > Hypolimnion/Profundal zone ... | reverse complement strand
TCGGATACTCATTGATATCAATCCCTTGATTTTTCCAATTTCGCGTCCATGGATAGATTGCAATATCAGCGATTGAATAAGATTTACCGGCGATATAAGGATTTTTTTTCAGTTGACTATCTAGTAATCCATAGATGCGCTTCGCTTCATTCGTATAGCGGTTAATGGCGTATTCAATTTTTTCAGGTGCGTAGAGTCTGAAGTGGTGGTTTTGTCCAAGCATGGGGCCTAAGCCACCCATTTGGAACATTAGCCACTGCAACACCTCATACTTGCCACGCGTATCTTGAGGTAAGAATTTCCCAGTCTTACTAGCCAGGTAGAGGAGGATGGCGCCGGATTCAAAAAGGCTAATTGGCTTGCCATCTGGGCCATCGGGGTCAACGATGGCAGGAATCTTGTTATTCGGGCTGATTTTTAAGAAGTCTGGTTTGAATTGATCGCCAGCGCCAATATCAATGGGATGCGCGATCCAGTCGCGATCTAAGCGATAGCCACATTCTTCCAGCATGATGTGAATTTTATGACCGTTTGGGGTTGGCCAGCTGTAGACATCAATGATATTTTTGGATTTTAGATTTGTCATTTCGTTCTCTATAAAGTTTGTAGGCGCTCCAGGGCTTTGGCGAGAGTTTGTTCTTGTTTTGCAAAACAAAAACGAATCACACCAGACTCAGTAGCTTGATCATAAAAAGCAGAAACAGGAATAGCGGCCACCCCGATTTCAGTAGTGAGCCATTTGCAAAAATCGGCCTCATTCAATTTTGCTTGTGGGATATTTAATGATGAGTAATCAACACACTGAAAGTACGTCCCAGGTGTCGGGAGCAATTTAAATTTTGTCTGACTCAATCCTAATCTAAAAAAGTCTCGCTTCGCTTGGTAAAAGGCTGGCAGATTTAAATAATGATCAGCATTAGAAAGATAGGATGCCAAGCCATATTGCATTGGTGTATTGACTGTGAAGACGTTGAACTGATGAACCTTGCGAAACTCTTTAGTCATGGAGTGCGGGGCAGCGACATAGCCTACTTTCCAGCCAGTTACGTGAAAAGTTTTACCAAAGCTAGAAATTAAAAAACTCCTGGCTGCAAGATCAGGGTGGGAGGCAATGCTATGGTGCTTGGCCCCGTCATAAACCATATGCTCATAAACTTCATCGCTCAGAATCAGCACTGAGGTATTGCGCACCAAAGCTGCTAAACGATCAAGGTCTGGCTTATCCCAAACCATGCCAGTTGGATTGTGAGGGGTGTTAAACAGAATAAGCCGTGTTTTAGGATTAATGGCCTTTGCTAATGAATCCCACGGAATTTCATAAGAAGCTACTTGACCAGATTCATCGCGAGCAACTTCTAATGAAATTGCAATTGTTTTGCCCCCGGCCAAATCAATTGCAGGTCTATAAGAGTCAAATGCTGGCTCGATGATGATAACTTCGTCACCAGGGCCAACGCATGACAGGATGGCTGTAAAAATTGCTTGCGTCCCGCCGGCAGTGATGGTGATTTCAGTATCGGCATCGTAGTGCTGACCATATAAAGTTTTTATCTTCTCACTAACACCATGGCGAAGTTCTGCAACCCCAGCCATTGGGGGATATTGATTGCGATCTACAAGCATTGCTCCATTTACATCAGCAATGAGTTTGCGATCACAAGGAAAATCCGGAAAGCCTTGTCCAAGATTGATGGCCTGATGCTCGGCAGCCAGCGCAGACATGACAGTAAAGATCGTAGTACCAACTTGGGGTAGGCGACTTGGGAAAGAGGGGGTTTCCAGCGGGATCATGTCGAGGGAGGGTGGCTGTCTGTCTTTTAAAGCGGATATATCTGGTAGTCGCTAGAATGGTAAAAATACATAAACAAATTGTGCCATGCTGATCGTCCTTTCACCTGCTAAATCCTTGGATTACGAGACTCCCGCCAAGGTCAAGGCGCCTACCTTGCCTGAGTTTGCCCCGGAATCCGCCAAGCTGATTGCTGATCTGAAGAAGCTATCCCCGCAAGAAGTGGCCAAACTAATGGGTTTATCTGACCAATTGGCTGTTTTGAATGTCGGTCGCTATCGGGATTGGTCCAAGAAATTCACCGAAGAAAACAGCAAGCCTGCAATCTACGCCTTTAATGGGGATGTCTACGATGGTTTTGACGTTAAAACCCTAGATGCCAAGTCTGTTCAGTTTGCCCAAGACCATATTCGAATTCTGTCGGGTCTTTATGGAGCCCTCAAGCCTTTGGATTTAATGCAGCCCTACCGCCTGGAGATGGGCACGTCATTTAAAAATGCCAGGGGTAAGGATCTCTATGCGTTTTGGGGAAGTCGCGTAACCGATTCCATTAAAAATATTTTGGAAAAGCAAAAGAAGCCGGTCCTTTTGAACTTAGCCTCAGAAGAGTATTTCAAGGTGCTCCAGCCCAAAGATTTGGATTGCCAGGTGATATCCCCAGTGTTCCAGGATGCTAAGGATGGCAAATACAAGATCATTTCTTTTTATGCCAAGCGAGCTCGCGGTTTAATGGCACGCTACGTAGTTGAAAACCGCATTACTGATCCGTCAGATTTAAAAGGTTTCAACTTAGACGGTTATAAGTACTATGCTGCAGAATCTAAAGTGGATAAGCCGGTATTTAGAAGGGCAGAGAGAAAATAATGGCCGTACATCGCACAAAAGCATCGCAACGCAACTCTCCTGAGGTGGAGAAGCTGGTGGCGGATGCCATTTCTTTGGCTGCATCTGGAAGTCATATCGAGGATCGCTTTTGGGAAGAACGTTTGAACGTTCGCCTAATGCGCTTACTGAAAAGTCAAAATCAAAATGTGATTGATGCCGCCTTAGACCAAACTTTTCGCATCAATACAGTGGCCTTTGAAGTTCTTGCCGATATAGCAGAAACCTTAGCTGAGTCATTGAAGATTGAGCATGAGGGGCAGGAGTGGGATGTGCTCTTATTGGCAATTCCGATTGTTGCTCATACCCGTTATCAGATTCCATCGGGACCATTACCGGTCAGTGTCATTGAGTCAACCGCTCAGGCTTTACAAAGCGCCATTGCCTCTACTGATACTCGCCTAGCTATAGTTCCCTGGCTATACAGCATTGACCAAATGCCACACTCACATTGCCAAACTCGCATCCTGACGGAAGCTCTGGCAACTGCTGCGATCTCTGGAAAAGATGTCAAGCTTGAGTTGCGCGATATGTCCGAAACTATTGCAGTCTTGGCTGATCCGCGCTTCATTATTGCTGCCCTGAGCGCGCCATCTGGCTCCCCCATTTTCCGTTGGCAAGCTGAGCCACCGGCACGTCAAGAACGTGGCGTGAGCTTGATTGGTTGGCAAAACGCGATGCAAGAATCGATTGCCTCTCTCATGCCAGGTTGCGAGTTTGAGTTGCTCTTGCCAGAGGCGTATTTCACCAACTGCCGCTTGGCTGATAAACATGTGCGACCTTTGAGTATTCGTGCGGCAGTGAATTATATGGAGAGTACTCTAGGAATTCTGCCTGCTGGATTATCTTGTGTGGTCGGTGCTTTTGGTGAAGAGCAGGCGGATGAGTATCGTATTTCATTTAGCGCCAAGGGTTCATCAGAAATCATGTACGGCGTGATCTGGCCCTTATACGACCGCGAGAGTGTAGCTAGCGATGCTTTGAATGATTTATCGGATGACGAGAGTCCGATTAAGAAGATTTGCGACGCTTTGCATGATGCCGGAGTAGAAGATGTATTCCGTCATGCGATGTTGTTTGATCCAGAGCTCTGTGATGACTGTGGTGCGCCACTATTTCCAGATCGCTCTGGTGAAGCGGTGCATGCTGAGATGCCAGATGATGCGCCATCACAGCAACCTTTGTTCCATTAGAGAAAAGTAAAAAGAAAAAAAGAAGAAGTAAAGAAGAAGTAAAAAGAGAGAGTAAAAAGAAAAGCCACGCAAACAAAAAGCCGAGGATCACTCGGCTTTTTGTTTGGTGCAATCTCAGAAATTAATTCTGGACAAATGGCTCCGCGCCAGCAAACAAATGCGGCAATTTACCTTGTTTCATATCTGCTGTTTGGCAGAAATCAGCAAGACGAACACCCGCTTTAATGTTAAACAGCATAGCTTTATTGCCTAACACTACTAAGTCGTAACCCGAGTTGGCATTTTTGTAACGCAAGCTACCTGGTAATGAAGTTTGGCGATCTAAATCATGAGTTTTAGATTCCCAAGTTAGACGCACTTTCTCGGTTGTGCCAGAAGTTTTGAACTGCTTGCCATCTTGACATGTCCAGGTAAATACTTCTTCATCAGCAAAAGCATTTGCAGCACCTAAAAGGCTTGCAAGCGTAACGCTAATAAGTAGAAGGTTTTTCTTCATCTAATTTTCCTTATGAGAGCAGGTGCTTAACGCCAGCTTGCTCTTCAAGTAACTCATTTAATGTGTGGGTCATACGCTCACGTGAGAATGCATCGATCTCTAAACCTTCAATCATTTTGTATTCGCCGTTTTCGCAAACCACTGGGAAGCCATAAATGACTTCAGCAGGGATATCGTATTCGCCTTTGGAAGGAATGCCCATCGTTACCCACTTGCCGTTAGTGCCGAGAACCCAATCATGAATATGATCGATTGCTGCATTTGCTGCAGAAGCCGCAGAAGAGAGGCCGCGTGCCTCAATAATGGCTGCTCCACGCTTACCAACAGTAGGGATGAAAACATCTTTGTTCCAAGCTGCATCGTTGATAGCATCTTTAACGGACTTACCATCGATGGTTGCAAAGCGATAGTCTGGGTACATTGTTGGGCTGTGGTTACCCCAAACAACTAACTTCTCAATATTTGCAACGGGCTTGTTGAGCTTACTAGCTAATTGTGAGAGTGCGCGGTTGTGATCGAGGCGCAACATTGCGGTAAAGTTTTTTGCAGGGATATCTGGAGCAGATTTCATTGCGATGTAAGCATTGGTGTTTGCTGGGTTACCAACAACCAATACTTTGACAGTCTTCTTTGCAACTGCATTTAATGCTTTGCCTTGAGCTGTGAAAATTTGTGCATTAGCGGAGAGCAAATCTTTACGCTCCATGCCAGGGCCACGTGGACGCGCACCAACTAAAAGAGCAACGTCAATGTCTTTAAATGCAGTCATTGGATCGGAATGCGCCGTCATTCCGGCTAACAATGGGAATGCACAGTCTTCTAACTCCATCATCACGCCAGTTAAGGCCTTTTGGGCTTTTTCATCAGGAATTTCAAGTAATTGCAGGATTACGGGCTGATCTTTGCCCAAAAGGTCGCCATTGGCGATGCGGAATAAAAGGGAATAACCGATTTGACCGGCTGCGCCGGTTACGGCGACACGCATTGGGGCTTTTGCCATTACTAATAACTCCAGGGGAAGGTTAAGAAGGTTGATTAATGAAAACTTTTCTATTATCCATTCAAGTGTAGGGACTTTGGCTTTACACTGTCAATGATGTCTTATATAAGACTAGAATTACTCTGATTTTATCCAACTGAAACGTTCTGGAGTTGATTTGTCTGACGTAAATGCGCCTATCGCCTCATTTAGCCCTCTGTACGAACAGATTAAGGCAATGATTTTGGCTAGTTTGCAGGCCTCGGAATGGCTTCCAGGGGCAGCCATTCCCAGTGAAATGGAGCTCGCTGCCCGCTACGCCGTCAGCCAAGGCACAGTCCGCAAGGCTATTGATGAGCTTGCCGCTCAAAGCCTCCTGGTCCGTCGTCAAGGAAAGGGTACTTTTGTCGCGACCCATCAAGAAGACGACTGGCAATACCGTTTTTTACGCTTGGCCCCGGATTCTGGGCAAAAATTTCATCTGACTAACCAATTTTTAAGCTGCGAAAAGACAAAGGCAACTGCTTATGTGGCCGAATTGCTTAAATTAAAGGCAGGTGACCTCATTATTCATATCGATCGGATCCAGAGTTTTGCAGGAAAGCCCATTGTTTTTGAGGAGATTTTTCTGCCAGGAGGGCGTTTTAAGGGTTTAGATCTTGAGGCGCTCAATAATTGGCAGGGCCCTATGTATGCTTTTTATGAGGGGCAGTACGCCACTCATATGGTGCGTGCTGAAGAAAAAATTAAGGCCTTAGCTGCTGATGCGGTTTTAGCAAAGCATTTGCACTTGGCGGAAGGTGCCCCAATTCTTTCGGTGGAGCGGTTGGCGTTCACCTATGGGAATAAACCAGTAGAAATTCGTCACGCTAGATACAACACTTCAGAGCAGCATTATGAGAACAAATTGAACTAATTTGAGGAAGAACTGTCGAAGAGCCACAAAATAGCTAAATCAGTAAAAACCAGCAATTAACCCCTTTAAACACTAAAAAATCCCCACCGCCCCTAAGGTTTCCAATAGAATATGTTGCAATACAACAAAACGACAATGAACTTCCACCTAAAGATTGAGATTACCCATGGTTGATTCACAGCAAAGCGTCAAAAAAGATAGGCCAGTCTACAAAAATATAGGCCTTGCGCAATTAATCAAGTATCGCCTTCCATGGGCTGGGAAAGTATCCATTCTGCATCGTATTAGCGGGGCAGCCCTGTTTTTAATGTTGCCATTCTTGCTGTATCTCTTAGATCAAAGCCTTGCTTCAGAATTGAGCTATCAAAAGTTTCAGGCAATCACTGGTCACTTTTTAGTCAAAATTATTTGCCTTGGTTTGATTTGGTCTTTCTTGCACCATTTTTGCGCCGGTATTCGCTACCTCCTTTTAGATTTAGAGATTGGTGTTGAAAAAGTTGATGCAAACCGCTCAGCAATCTTTGTATTTTTCTTGGGCCTCGCTTTGACTGCGGTAGTTGGCCTCAAATTATTCGGCCTGTACTAAGTGCACATCATTTAAGGAAATTTCATGCCTATTTATCAAATTGGACCAAAGCGCTTAGTTGTAGGTGCTCATTACGGCCTTAAAGAGTGGATTATTCAACGCGTAACAGCAATTGTGATGGTGGTATTCACAGTTGTTTTATTGGTTGATTATTGCGTTACCGGCAGTGCAACTTATGAAGGTTGGGCTGCTCTGTTTAGCAACCAATTCATGAAGCTGTTGACGCTGTTGGCATTCATTAGCCTGTTCTACCACGCTTGGATTGGTATCCGTGATATCTGGATGGATTACATCAAGCCTGTCAGCATTCGTTTAACACTGCAAGTGTTGACCGTGTTGTATCTCGTAGCCTGTGCGGCCTATGCCGTGCAAATTTTGTGGAAAGTGTAATTCAATGACTGCAATTAAAAAATCATTGCCACGCCGCCGTTTTGATGCGGTGATTATTGGGGCGGGTGGTTCTGGTATGCGTGCATCATTGCAGTTGGCTGAAGCCGGCTTGAATGTTGCTGTTCTGACTAAAGTTTTCCCAACACGTTCCCATACTGTTGCTGCACAAGGTGGCATTGGTGCTTCATTGGGTAATATGAGTGAAGATAATTGGCACTATCACTTTTACGACACCATCAAAGGATCTGACTGGTTAGGTGACCAAGATGTGATCGAATTTATGTGTCGCGAGGCCCCAAAAGTGGTTTATGAGTTAGAGCACTACGGCATGCCGTTTGACCGTAACCCAGATGGCACGATTTATCAGCGTCCATTCGGTGGCCACACAGCAAACTATGGTGAGAAGGCTGTGCAACGGGCTTGCGCCGCTGCTGACCGCACTGGTCATGCAATGTTGCACACTTTGTATCAACGTAACGTTCGCGCAAAAACCAATTTCTTTGTTGAATGGCTAGCTCTCGACTTAATTCGTGATGATGCTGGTGATGTAGTTGGTGTTACTGCTCTCGAAATGGAAACAGGTCAGATATATATCTTGGAAGCCAAGGTTGTCATGCTGGCTACTGGTGGTGCAGGCCGCATCTGGGATGCGTCTACCAACGCATTTATTAATACCGGCGACGGTATGGGCCTAGCAGCTCGCGCAGACATTCCATTAGAAGATATGGAATTCTGGCAATTCCATCCAACTGGCGTAGCTGGTGCGGGTGTTTTGCTAACAGAAGGTTGTCGCGGTGAGGGGGCAATTTTGCGCAATAAGGATGGTGAGCGTTTTATGGAGCGCTATGCACCAACCTACAAGGATTTAGCGCCAAGAGATTTCATTTCACGCTGCATGGATCAAGAGATTAAAGAAGGGCGAGGTTGCGGCCCTAACGGTGACTATGTTGTGTTGGACTTGACACACATTGGTGCCGAGACAATCATGAAGCGCTTGCCTTCTGTTTATGAGATTGGCATTAACTTTGCAAACGTTGATGTCACTAAAGAGCCTATTCCAGTCGTACCAACGATTCACTATCAGATGGGCGGCATTCCGACTAATATCAACGGTCAAGTGGTTGTGCCCGCTAATGGCATTCATAATGAAATCGTTAATGGCTTATATGCGATTGGTGAGTGTTCATGTGTTTCAGTGCATGGCGCTAACCGCTTAGGTACCAATTCATTGCTTGACCTCTTGGTATTCGGTCGCGCAGCAGGAAATCACATTGTTGGCTTAGATCTCAAGAATCGTGAATTCAAACCATTGCCTGCAAATGCTGGTGAGCAAACATTAGAGCGTATTACGAAGTTAGATAACTCTACTTCTGGTGAATACGCGCAAGATGTTGCAAATGATATTCGTAAGTGCATGCAGAAATATGCTGGCGTATTCCGTAATCAAGAGTTGATGGATGAGGGTGTTCGTCAAATGGCGAAATTGACTGAGCGTGCCAATAACCTGTGGCTTAAAGATAAATCGGAAATTTTCAATACAGCACGTATTGAAGCTTTAGAAGTAGCCAACTTGGTTGAGACTGCAAACGCAACCATGATCTCTGCGGCGGCTCGTAAAGAAAGTCGTGGCGCGCATTCGCACGATGATCATCAGGAGCGTGACGATGTAAATTGGATGAAACACACCCTTTGGTATAGCAAAGGCAATCGTCTGACTTACAAGCCAGTAGTATTAAAGCCGCTGACTGTAGAGTCCTTCCCTCCTAAAGAACGCACTTTCTAAGCGAAGAGAAATAGAACATGAGTGATATCCGTATATTTGAAATTTACCGCTACGATCCTGATGTCGATGCTGCTCCACGCATGCAACGCTATGAGTTAGAGCTCACTGGCGAGCGTATGTTGTTGGACGCTTTGATTTCTCTGAAGAAGCAAGACGAATCGATTTCTTATCGTCGCTCATGCCGTGAAGGCGTGTGCGGTTCAGATGCGATGAACATCAATGGTAAAAATGGTTTAGCTTGCTTGACCAATATGTTGACTTTGCCTAAGGTTATTACATTGCGCCCACTTCCTGGCTTGCCAGTCGTGCGTGATTTGATTGTCGATATGACTTTGTTCTTCAAACAATATCTCTCTATCAAGCCTTACCTGGTAAATGAAACTCGACCTCCAGAAAAAGAGCGTCTCCAGAGCCCTGAAGAGCGTGAAGAGTTGAATGGCCTGTATGAGTGTATCTTGTGCGCTTCATGCTCTACTTCATGCCCATCCTTCTGGTGGAATCCGGATAAGTTTGTTGGCCCAGCTGGTTTATTGCAGGCCTATCGCTTTATTGCTGATAGCCGTGATGAAGATACCAATCAACGTTTGGACAACTTAGAAGATCCGTATCGCTTGTTCCGTTGCCATACCATCATGAATTGTGTGGACGTATGTCCTAAACACTTGAACCCTACGAAGGCTATTGGCAAGATCAAGGAGTTGATGGTTCGCAGGGCGGTATGACCCTCGGTAATGCGGAGTTATATCGTTTAAAAAGTGATGCTCGCAGGGGCTTACTGGAGAACGATTTAATTTTGCAGCGTTTCTTTGAGCGTTATAGCTCTCAGTTAAGCGTAGAAGATGGAAATGTTTTAAGCCGGCTATTGGCTTTAGATGACAACGACTTGATGGATTTATTGATAGGCCGTAAAGATTCTGTAGCCAGCCTGGAGAAAGAGATGCAAACAGACTCTTTTAAGATGGTTTTACAAAAGCTGAGAGAGAAGTGATTCAGCATTTTGGTGCAGTGGCGGTATAGACGCAAGATTGAATAGTGTATTAATCATAAATTTGAATGACTAAGGATTAGAAATGATTGAATCGGACATCAAGGCAAAACTCTCGTTTTCGGATGGCACACCAGATATTGATCTGCCAATTTACAAGGGGACTGTAGGCCCTGACGTCATTGACATTCGTAAGCTCTATGGTCAGACCGGTAAGTTCACTTACGATTCAGGCTTTCTATCTACTGCGTCATGCAATAGCAAAATTACCTACATCGACGGTGATAAGGGTGAGTTGCTCTATCGTGGCTACCCAATTGAAGATTTAGCAAATAACTGTGACTTCTTAGAAGTTTGTTATCTCCTGATTAATGGTCAATTACCAAATGCTACTGAGAAGAAGGCATTTGATGAAATGGTGATCCATCACACCATGGTTCATGAGCAAATGCAATTCTTCTTGCGCGGTTTCCGTCGTGATGCGCATCCAATGTCTGTTTTGACTGGCTTGGTTGGCGCAATGGCTGCTTTCTACCATGATGAAATTGACTATAGCGATGCAAAGGCTCGTGAAATAGCGCAGATTCGTTTGATCGCAAAAATGCCAACCCTAGTTGCAATGTCTTATAAGTATTCCGTAGGACAACCATTTATCTATCCAGATAACTCCTTGTCATACACTGCAAACTTCATGCGTATGATGTTTGCAACACCATGTGAAGAGTACAAAGTAAATCCAGTATTAGTGCGCGCCTTAGATCGTATCTTTATCTTGCATGCTGACCATGAGCAAAATGCATCTACCTCTACTGTGCGCCTATGCGGCTCTTCAGGTACGAATCCATTTGCTGCTATCTCTGCTGGCATTGCTTGCCTCTGGGGCCCAGCACACGGTGGTGCAAACGAAGCCTGTTTGCAGATGCTAAATGATATTCAAGCTCAGGGTGGCGTAGATAAGATTCATGAATTTATTGCACAAGTAAAAGATAAGAACTCTAGCGTTCGTTTGATGGGCTTTGGCCACCGCGTTTACAAAAACTTTGATCCACGCGCTAAATTAATGCGTGAGACTTGCTATGAAGTATTAAATGAGCTTGGCCTGCAAGATGACCCATTGTTCAAGCTAGCAATGACACTAGAGAAGATTGCGTTGGAAGATGACTATTTCGTTAGCCGTAAGCTTTATCCAAACGTAGACTTCTACTCTGGTATTGTCCAGCGCGCACTTGGCATCCCAACAGAAATGTTTACTTGTATTTTTGCTTTGGCAAGAACAGTAGGTTGGATTGCTCAGTGGGAAGAAATGATCACTGACTCTGAATATAAGATTGGTCGCCCACGTCAGTTGTATGTTGGTGAAACAACCCGCAAGGTTCCAAACATCTCAGTTCGTAAATAAGGTATCTAAGGTCTTTCATGTCTCGTACGCTCTATGACAAATTGTGGGATGACCACGTTGTTTACTCTGAAGAGGATGGCACAGCCACGATTTATATTGATCGTCAGTTGCTACATGAGGTGACTAGTCCTCAGGCATTTGAAGGTTTGAACCTGGCTGGCCGTCCAGTTTGGCGTATCTCTGCCAACTTGGCAGTTTCTGATCACAACGTTCCGACGACTGATCGATCTGCAGGTATTTCTGATCCCATCTCTAAGTTGCAAGTCGATACCTTAGATCAAAACTGTGATGCCTTTGGTATTACCCAATACAAAATGAACGATACCCGTCAGGGGATTGTTCACGTTATCGGGCCCGAGCAAGGTGCTACCTTGCCTGGTATGACTGTGGTTTGTGGCGATTCCCATACAAGTACTCATGGTGCTTTTGGTGCCCTGGCATTTGGTATTGGGACTTCCGAAGTAGAGCATGTGCTCGCAACCCAAACTTTGCTTATGAAAAAGAGCAAAAACATGTTGGTGCGAGTTGATGGGCGTTTACAGCCAGGCTCTACCGCAAAAGATATCGTGCTAGCTGTGATTGGTAAGATCGGTACTGCAGGTGGCACTGGCTACACCATTGAGTTTGCTGGAGAAGCCATTCGCGACCTATCAATGGAAGGTCGCATGACCATCTGTAATATGGCAATTGAAGCTGGTGCACGCGCTGGTTTAGTCGCTGTAGACGAGACTACGATTGAATATATCCAAGGTCGTCCATATGCGCCTAAGGGTCCTACGATGTTGCAAGCATTGCAATACTGGAGGACCTTGCATTCAGATGCAGATGCGAAGTTTGATGCAGTGGTCGAATTGCGTGCGGAAGAAATTGCCCCGCAAGTGACTTGGGGAACTTCGCCTGAGATGGTGCTTGCGATTAGCGAACGTGTTCCTGATCCAGAAAAGGAGCGCGATCCAAATAAGCGCTCAGCAATGGAGCGTGCCTTGGAGTATATGAACCTCACTCCAAATACTCCTTTGAACAGTATTACTATAGACAAGGTATTTATTGGCTCATGCACCAACAGTCGTATTGAGGATATGCGTGCTGCCGCTAAGGTAGTAGATCGTTTAGGCAAGAAGGTTGCAGCTAATGTGAAGTTAGCATTGGTTGTGCCTGGCTCTGGTTTGGTGAAAGCCCAAGCCGAGCGCGAAGGTTTGGATCGTATTTTTAAAGCTGCTGGCTTTGAGTGGCGTGAGCCTGGCTGCTCTATGTGTTTGGCTATGAATGCTGATCGCCTTGAGCCAGGGGAGCGCTGTGCTTCAACATCTAATCGTAACTTTGAAGGTCGTCAAGGCAATGGCGGTCGCACCCATTTGGTCAGTCCAGCAATGGCTGCTGCAGCAGCGATTGAAGGACATTTTGTTGATGTTCGTAAGATTTCATAAAGGTAATCAAGATGAAATTTTCTTTAGTCTCTTTGATTTCTCGATTAGTAATTGTTGGTATTACAGGTTTAATTATTTCTGCTTGCACTAATACTATGGAAGGCATGGGCAAAGACTTGCAAACCATGGGGAGTGCCATGGGTGGATCAGGCACAAACTCTACTCAGCAAAATCAATCTCAAACCAAGGGTAAGGATGTAGTCGTTACTCCTGTGCAGTAAATAATTAGAGTAAACAGAATAAAAGTCTAATCATGGAAAAATTTACGGTATACAAAGGTTTAGTTGCTCCGCTTAATCGCGAGAATGTGGATACCGATGCCATTATCCCAAAGCAGTTTCTGAAATCCATTAAGAAGACTGGTTTTGGTCAAAACCTATTTGATGAATGGCGTTATCTTGACCATGGCGAACCTGGGCAGGATTGCAGTACTCGTCCTATCAACCCAGACTTTGTTCTGAACCAACCGCGCTATAAGGGGGCTGGTATTTTGCTAGCCCGTAAAAATTTTGGTTGTGGTAGCTCTCGTGAACATGCTCCTTGGGCTTTAGATCAATTCGGTTTCAGGGCAGTGATTGCCCCTAGCTTTGCGGATATCTTCTACAACAACTGCTTCAAAAACGGTGTTTTACCCATTGTTTTGACTGAAATGCAGGTTGATCATCTTTTTAACGAAACTCAGGCATTTAACGGCTATCAACTCACCATCGATCTAGGAGCTCAGCAGGTGATTGCCCCCGATGGCACTGCCTACAGCTTTGAAGTGGCTCCCTTCAGAAAATATTGCCTTCTCAATGGTTTAGACGATATTGGCTTAACTCTGCAACATGCAGATAAAATCAAGGCTTATGAAGCCGAGCGCATTCTCAAAATGCCTTGGCTTGCGACACAATTGCCGTAATTTTGTTGATTTAAAGGCCTTTCATGAAAATTGCAGTTCTACCGGGTGATGGTATCGGCCCGGAAATCGTTGCTCAAGCCGTTCGAGTACTCCAAGCCCTTGGTCCAAAGTTTGACTTAGAAGAAGCTCCGGTTGGAGGGGCTGCTTATGATGTTGCTGGGCATCCGCTGCCGCCAGCAACCTTAGAGCTTGCTAAAAAAGCAGATGCTATTTTGTTCGGCGCAGTAGGTGATTGGAAATACGACACACTCGCACGCGAACTGCGTCCCGAGCAAGCTATCTTAGGTTTACGTAAACACCTTGAGTTGTTTGCAAACTTCAGACCCGCTATTTGCTATTCAGAACTGACTGCCGCCTCAAGCCTCAAACCAGAAATTATTGGCGGCTTAGATATTTTGATTGTGCGCGAACTTAATGGCGACATCTACTTTGGCCAACCACGCGGTATTCGTTCTTCAGAGTTGCCATTATTCAAAGGTGCACGTGAAGGTTTTGACACCATGCATTACAGCGAGCCAGAAGTAGAGCGCATTGGTCGCGTTGCTTTTGAAGCGGCACGTAAGCGTGGCAAAAAAGTTTGTAGTGTTGATAAGGCAAACGTTCTAGAGACTTCACAGCTCTGGCGTGAAGTGATGATTCGAGTATCTAAGGATTATCCAGATGTTGAGTTATCCCATATGTATGTGGATAACGCCGCTATGCAGTTGGTGAAGGCACCCAAGGCATTTGACGTAGTGGTAACCGGTAATCTATTTGGCGATATCTTGTCTGATGAGGCGGCGATGTTGACTGGTTCAATCGGCATGTTGCCATCAGCCTCTTTGGACAAGAATAACAAAGGCCTGTATGAGCCTAGCCATGGATCTGCACCCGATATTGCTGGTAAGGGTATCGCCAATCCATTAGCAACGATTTTGTCTGCTGCAATGATGTTGCGTTATTCCTTGGGAATGCCTGCAGAAGCGGATCGCATTGAAAAGGCGGTACAAAAAGTCTTGGCACAGGGTTTACGTACAGCAGATATCTTTACCGAAGGTACGAAAAAAGTATCTACCGTAGAAATGGGCGATGCTGTAGTAGCAGCACTCTCATAAAAATAGAAGCTATAAAAAACCTCTCATTACAGAATCAAATTTCACTAGATAGTTAAGATCATGGCAAATTCAAAGATACCTTTGGTTGGTTTAGTTGGCTGGCGCGGAATGGTTGGCAGTGTTCTCATGGAGCGTATGCTGGCTGAAAAAGATTTTGATCTGATCGAGCCAGTATTTTTTAGCACCAGCCAAGTTGGTGGTGAAGTGCCTTTGCTCAATGGAAAAAAAGTAACTAAATCCGAAAGCACTTTGCAAGATGCGAATGACATCAAAGCATTGTCACGTTGCGACATCATCTTGACCTGCCAGGGCGGCGATTACACCAATGAAATCTTCCCTAAGCTGCGTGCCGCAGGTTGGCATGGCCATTGGATCGATGCAGCTAGTGCATTGCGCATGAGGGATGAGGCTGTACTAATTCTGGATCCAGTCAATCGTCCGGTGATCGACAAAGCTTTGGCAGCAGGTGGTAAAAACTGGATTGGCAGTAATTGCACAGTGAGTTTGATGATGATGGCGATGGGTGGCTTGGTGAAGGCTGACATGGTTGAGTGGATCAGCGCGATGACTTATCAAGCGGCTTCTGGCGCTGGTGCTCAGAATATGCGTGAGTTGCTCCTGCAAATGGGGGCATTGCGCGATAGCGTAGCTACTGAATTGGCTGATCCATCTTCATGGATTTTGGATATTGATCGCAAAGTAACTGAGACATTACGATCATCAGACTTCCCAAAAAAGAATTTCCGTAACACTGCCTTAGCTGGTAGTTTAATTCCTTGGATCGATGTGCCCGTTGATAACGGCCAAACAAAAGAGGAGTGGAAGGGTGGTGCTGAGTTCAATAAGATCTTGGGTCGCCCAGCATTTCGTACGCCTGGAAGTATTCCGGTCGATGGATTATGCGTGCGCGTAGGAGCGATGCGCTGCCACTCACAGGGTTTAACTGTGAAGCTCAAAAAAGATATTCCCCTCAAAGAGATCGAGGCAATTTTGGCCGCTGATAATCAATGGGTCAAAGTAGTGCCAAATGATCGCGAAACCACTGAGCGTGATTTATCTCCTGCTGCAGTCAGTGGCACATTGACTGTGCCAATTGGCCGTTTGCATAAGATGGCGATGGGCCCAGAGTATTTAGGTGCATTTACGGTTGGTGACCAGTTGTTATGGGGCGCTGCTGAGCCTTTGCGTCGTATGCTGCGGATCTTGCTTGAGAAGTAATTCAGTCTATATGCTGCGCATCAATCTGCTAAGCTTTATAAAGCTTCTTAGCGTTGTTCTGCTTAGCTGCTCATCTCTAGCTGGAGCCATTACTTTAGGTTCACCGCAACTGCAGTCTCGTTCTGGTGAGCCGCTGCGCGTGGAGATTCCGATTCGGGTGAGCGCAGATGAGCAGGATGCTTTGTCTAGTCTAAATGTAGTGATGCCTGATAAAGCAGTCTATGAGCGCTTGGGTATTTCACAAAAGATTCTGGAGCTTAATCCCCATCTGATGGTTTATCGCAATCGCCAAGAGCAACTCATGGTATTGGTGGAGACGGTAAATTCTGTGCCGATGACCGACGATCCATTCTTAGACGTTTTAGTGAATCTCAATTGGTCTAGTGGTAGCCTGACAAAAACGCTCACCTTATTATTGGGCGATGTTCAAAAAATTACGGTGAAGTCTGGCCAATCTTTATCAGAGATCGCCGCGATCATTGCACCACAGATGGATGGTGCCACTCTAGATCAAACTATGATGGCTTTTTACAAAGCCAATCCTGATGCATTTGCTAGTGGTAGCATCAACCTTTTGGCTGCAGGTGCTGAATTATCTAAGCCTAGCCAAGCACTATTGCGTTCAATCAGTCCTGCAGAAGCAAGCCAATTTGTCGCAGAGGCAAATGAGCAGTGGCGTCAAGAGCGTGCGGAAAAGGACGGCGCCTCAGGCACATCTACAAATACCAAAACAGCCGAATCCTCACCTAAAGATCGCCTGAAAATTGGTTCAAGTACTGATGGCAATGAGCAAGAGCGCCGTTACACAGAGGATTTGGTTGCCCAAGAGAAGATGTTGGAGCAAACCAAAGCCCGTGTCGCTGAATTGGAAAAGAATATTGAAGACCTACAAAAGCTCTTAGACAAATCGAAAGAGAAAAAATCGGTAGACAATAACTTTGGCCTAGGTGGCTTTGGGCCAGCGATACTGGCTGTGGCCTTAATCGGATTAACTGGTCTATTACTCTGGGGCTTGGCTCGTAATTCACGTCGCTCAGAAGTTCCAAGCTTTCATGCGGGCACACATCATGGCCCTACAGGTATTAATACGGCTGAACAGCCTGTAGCTACAACCCCATTTGAAATGCCAGCTCGTGCTAAGGCGCTATTTGATGGGATTGACCTTGATCTCTCAAAGCCTGCTAAAGAAGCTCCTCTAAAGGAAGTGCTGACATCAGTAAGCGCTGCAGTAGCGAATCCTTTAGCAGATACCTTGCGTGTCAAACTGAATCTTGCTCGCGCCTATATTACGATTGAAGATTTCTCTGCTGCTAAAAAGTCGATTGAAGAAGTATTGCGTCTCAGTAGCTCTGTTGATCCAGCAATCACTATTGAAGCGCAAGGTTTGTTGGCAGAGATCTCGCACCGTAACACCTGATTATGCGCATAGCCCTTGGTCTTCAGTATGACGGTAGCCCATACTCCGGCTGGCAAACTCAAGTCAATCACAATACTGTTCAAGATGAATTAGAAAAAGCGATATCTGCTTTCGTTGGGGAGCAGTCATCCGCGCAGTGTCCTATTCATACGATTACCGCAGGTAGGACTGATACAGGAGTTCATGCCTTAGGGCAAGTAGTCCACTTTGACACCAGTGTTGAGCGTGAAGACTTTTCATGGGTGAGAGGTGTGAATTCATTCTTGCCACCATCGATTGTTGTGAATTGGGCTAAGCCTGTTTCCGATGAGTTCAGTGCGCGTTTCTCTGCTTATGAGCGTGAGTATATTTATGCCTTGCAAGCTGGGCCATGTCGTTCGCCGATGTCCCATTCACGTGCAGGTTATTTAATGCTGCCGCCAAATCAATGGCTTGATATTGAAGCGATGAAAAAATCAATAGATTGTTTAATTGGTGAGCATGATTTCACTTCCTTCCGCTCTTCTGAGTGTCAAAGCAAGACACCAGTTAAAACGATTTACTCGATCGAAATTATTTCTGAGCAACCGTGGTTATATTTTCGGATTCGAGGCAATGCCTTTTTACATCACATGATTCGTAATATGGTGGGTTGTTTTTTACAGATTGGGCAGGGCAGACAAAGTACAGAATGGATGGCAGCAGTTTTGGCGGCCAAGAATAGACAAATCGCTGCCCCTACTTTTATGGCAGATGGACTTTATTTGGCGAAAATCAGCTATCCAGAAGAATTTGCTATTCCTGCCCCTTGGCTAGGAAACTCCTGGCTTCCTGCCAAAGTCCTTGGGCAACAAAAGAAAGAACAAGAGAAATAAGACGTCCAAGGCCTTATCATTGCTCTATGGGCTTACTGACATACTCTTCTGGCCGAACAAGGGTCAAAATCTGCGGTTTAAAGACGGCTGTCGACATCGATTCCGCAGTTTCTGCGGGGGTGGATGCTGTTGGCTTTGTCTTTTACCCACCCAGCGTGCGTGCTGTTAGCCCCAATATCGCTGCCCAGCTCATTTCTAGACTTCCAGCAGGGGTAGATGCCGTTGGACTTGTTGTAAATGCCACAGATGAGCAGTTTGCCGCTATTCGGGCAGTAGCATCGATCACCTTATGGCAATTTCATGGGGATGAGACCCCAGAACGTTGCGCGCAGCTTGCCGCAGGCGAGCCGTGGATGAAAGCTGCTCGTGTGGGAAGTGGCTTCGCGTTTGACGATTTTTCCCTACAATACGGGGATGCAAACGCTTTTCTGCTGGATGCCCTCGTTGAGGGATATGGTGGCGGAGGCGTTCCTTTTGATTGGCAAGGAATTCCACAGAGATGGGTAAGCGAAAACGCGCATCGGGTCGTTTTGAGTGGTGGATTGAACACGCACAACGTGGGCGAGGCGATTGCTCGTCTGCATCCTTGCGCAGTAGACGTCAGTAGTGGCGTAGAAAGCAGCAGGGGTGTTAAAGATCCTGCGCTCATGGCTGAGTTTGTAAAAGCAGTGCGCGCAGCAGATGCTAAAGCATTATCCCAATAATTTGCTGTAGATAAATCAAAAGAGGTAGCTATGTACGATAAGCCAGATGCACGAGGACATTTCGGTCCCTATGGTGGCGTATTTGTTTCTGAGACGTTGATGTATGCATTAGAAGAGCTTAAAGAAGCTTATGCAAAGTACCAGAACGATCCAGAATTTATGGAAGAGTTTCATTACGAACTCAAACACTTTGTTGGAAGACCCTCGCCGGTATATCACGCTAAGCGTTGGAGCGAAATGCTCGGTGGCGCGCAGATCTATCTTAAGCGTGAAGATTTAAATCACACCGGAGCACATAAGATTAATAATGTGATTGGCCAGGCAATGCTGGCTAAGCGCATGGGCAAGCCACGGATTATTGCTGAAACAGGTGCTGGTCAGCACGGAGTTGCCACGGCAACCATTTGTGCTCGCTTTGGCCTCGATTGCACGGTATATCAAGGCTCTGTTGACGTAGCTCGTCAAGCCCAAAACGTATTCCGCATGAAATTGCTTGGTGCCAAAGTAGTCCCAGTTGAGTCTGGCACGAAGACCTTGAAAGACGCATTGAACGAAGCGATGCGTGATTGGGTTACTAATGTAGATAACACTTTCTACATTATCGGCACTGTTGCTGGCCCTCATCCTTATCCAATGATGGTGCGAGATTTCCAGAGTGTGATTGGTGAAGAGTGTAAAGTACAAATGCCTGAGATGACAGGTCGTCAACCGGATTATGTTTTAGCTTGCGTTGGCGGTGGCTCAAATGCAATGGGTATTTTCTATCCGTACATTGATTTCCCGGAAGTAAAGCTGGTTGGTGTTGAAGCAGCAGGCCACGGTTTAGGCAGTGGTTTACATTCCGCTGCACTCTGTGTTGGCAAGCCTGGTGTATTGCATGGCAACCGTACTTACTTATTGCAAGATGAAAATGGTCAAATCTCAGAGACGCATTCCGTTTCTGCTGGTATGGACTATCCCGGCGTGGGCCCTGAGCATGCTTGGTTAAAAGATTCTGGTCGCGCAGACTATGTTGCGATTACCGATGAAGAGGCCCTTAAAGCATTCCACGATTGCTGTCAGATTGAAGGCATTATTCCTGCGCTGGAGTCTGCGCACGCTATTGCATATGCTTGCAAGCTGGCTAAGACCTTACCAAAGGACAAGACTATATTGGTTAACCTCTCTGGCCGTGGTGATAAAGACATGCATACCGTTGCTCAAGCAACTGGTTCTGAAGGTTAAGCAGATAAAAATAGAAATAGAAAAAAATAGCGATGTCAAAAATTACTGCACTCTTTAAAGAGTTAAAAGCTACCGGCAAGAAGGGATTGATTCCTTTCATCACTGCGGGCGATCCAGATCCTAAACAAACTGTTGAATTAATGCATGCATTGGTTCGTGGTGGTTCAAGCGTGATCGAGTTAGGCGTACCGTTTTCAGATCCAATGGCTGATGGCCCAGTGATTCAGAGATCGTCTGAGCGTGCATTGACCCAAGGCATTACTTTGCGCAGTTGCTTGGAGATGGTCAAGGAGTTTCGTAAGGATGATGCTGACACACCGGTTGTTCTGATGGGTTATGCAAATCCAGTTGAGCAAATGGGAGCAGAGCGTTTTGCAACTGAAGCTAAAGCTGCTGGCGTTGATGGTGTTCTCATTGTGGATTACCCACCAGAAGAGTGCGTAGATTTTGCTGCACGTATGCGCGTTGCTGGTATTGACCCAATTTTCTTATTGGCACCCACTTCATCACATGAGCGTATTAAAGAGGCGGCCAAAATTGCTTCTGGTTATATCTATTATGTCTCTATGCGCGGGGTTACTGGTGGCTCCAACCTCAACACTCAAGACGTAGCTAGCATCATTCCGAAAATTCGTGAAGAAACGGATATTCCAATTGCTGTGGGCTTCGGTATCAGCGATGCAGCCAGTGCCAAGGCGGTGTCTGACAGTGCTGATGCTGTGGTAATTGGTAGTCGTATTATTCGTCTTTTAGAAGATGCGTCTGCTGGGCAAGCAGTACAATCACTCGAAACCTTCATTCGTGAGATTCGTGACGCATTGGATAGTTAAAACTAATGAGCTGGATAGATAAATTACTCCCACCCCAAATTCAACATACTGATCCTGCAAATCGCAAGTCAGTACCGGAGGGGTTGTGGGTCAAGTGTCCAAGTTGCGAAACAGTGCTTTATAGCACCGACATTGAAGCGAATTTATCTGTATGCCCAAAATGCAGTCATCACATGCGTATCGGCGCACGCCTGCGTTTAGATAGTTTGCTGGATGAAAAAGGCCGTTATGAAATCGGCGCAGATATTTTCCCAACGGATCCCCTGAAATTTAAAGACTCTAAAAAATATCCAGATCGTATTAAAGAAGCAAATGATGCATCCGGTGAGTCTGAGGCCTTAATCGTCATGGGCGGAAAAATTGAAACCATTCCGGTAGTGGCTGCCTGTTTTGAATTCCAATACATGGGTGGCTCAATGGGTTCTGTAGTCGGTGAGCGTTTTGCTCGCGGAGTACAAGAGGCTATCAATAAGAAGTGCGCCTTTATTTGCGTGACTGCTACTGGCGGTGCACGTATGCAAGAAAGTTTGCTATCGCTTTTCCAGATGGCCAAAACCAACTCGATGTTGACCTTGTTAGCCAAAAAAGGCTTACCTTACATCAGTGTTCTCACTGACCCAACAATGGGTGGCATCTCTGCAAGTTTTGCTTTCATGGGTGACGTAGTAATGGCTGAGCCAAAAGCTTTGATTGGTTTTGCTGGCCCACGCGTGATTGAGCAAACTGTGCGTGAAAAGTTGCCAGAAGGATTCCAGCGTTCGGAGTTCTTGATGCAAAAGGGCGGCATCGATATGATTGTTGATCGTCGTCAGATGCGCGGTGAAATTGCCCGTTTATTAGCTTTGCTGCAAAAGCTTCCTGAGCCTGCAATCGCGGGTAGCGCAGCCGTTTAAGCGCTTGAGCTCAGCACACCAAGCCCCCATTTTATTTTCGAGTCTAGAGGCTTGGCTTAGCCACCTCGAGACGGCCCATCCTGTCGGAATTGATATGGGTCTTGAGCGCATTAATCGTGTGAAGGCTGCGCTCGATCTTCATTTTGATTGTCCAGTGATTACTGTCGCTGGCACGAATGGCAAAGGATCAACATGCGCCTTTCTAGAAAGCATTCTCTTATCGTCCGGCTACCGCGTCGGCTGTCATACCTCGCCACATCTACTCAAATTTAACGAGCGCGCGCGTATCAACGGTGAAGATGTTAATAACAACTTATTACTTGAACACTTTGCTGCCGTAGAAAATGCGCGTGTCAGTTTGGTTGATGCTCCAACTCTGACATATTTTGAGTTCACTACTTTAGCCATCATGCATCTATTTGCTAAATCGAATTTAGATGCGGTTGTATTGGAAGTGGGAATGGGTGGCCGCTTAGATGCTGTCAATATCGTTGACGCTGATTGCGCCATTGTGACCAGTATCGATATTGATCATGCGGATTTCTTGGGTGATACGCGTGAAGCGATTGGTTTAGAAAAAGCGGGTATTTTCCGTCCGGGACATATTGCAGTATGTGGAGATCCTGTGCCTCCACAATCCTTAATTGACTATGCTGAAAAGCTAGGTTGTGATTTGTGGTTGCAAGGTCGAGACTTCAACTTCCAGGGCGATAAGCAGCAGTGGGGTTGGGCAGGGCGCAAAAAACGTTTTAGTGGTCTTGGTTACCCGGCACTTCGTGGCGCAAACCAGATTCTGAATGCCTCCGCTGTGATTGCTGCTTTAATGGCGCTTCACCAGCGCCTCCCCGTTAGTGCTCAAGACATTCGTAATGGCTTTGCCTTAGTCGAATTGCCAGGCCGCTTCCAGGTCTTACCAGGGCAGCCTACTGTTGTCTTGGATGTTGCCCACAATCCCCATGCCGCTGCAACCTTGGCTCAGGGGCTCGACAAAATGGGTTATCACCCTTATACCTATGCAATTTTTGGGGCTATGGCAGATAAGGATATTGAGGGTGTTATTAAACCCCTTCTCAATATTGTGGATTTTTGGTTTTGTACGGATTTGCCGACCCCTAGAGCCGCTTCCGCTCAGTTCCTTGCCCAGAAGCTAGAAAGCATGGCCGTGAAGCCTAAAAATGGGGCTGATGGCGGGATTGAAATCTTCGAAAACCCTGCTTTAGCATATCAAAAAGCGCTTTCTCAGGCCGGTGAGGGTGATAGAATTATCATCTTCGGATCCTTCTATACCGTTGCAGGCGTAATGACTTACCGAAACAACCAGGCCCACTGATCCATGATTCGTTTACCAAGCTTTTTTAAGCGAAAAACCCAGTCTGATGACCTTGAATTAGGTTCAAGGGGCGGTCGCACCACCAAAAGAATGGCCCCTCGCAGTTTTCAGCGCGCAGCAGAAGCTGAAGAATTAGCACTCACAGAAGATCCAGAGCAACAAAGAGCGCGTCATCGTCTTATCGGCGCTGCCGTTTTAGTGCTCATCGCAGTCGTTGGCTTACCCCGTATTTTGGATAACAAGCCAAAATCTTCACCAAATGATATTGCTGTCAATATTGTTACCAGCTTGCCTATTCCAGGCACTGAAACAAAGGCGGAAACTAAGCCCGAAGAGAAGTCTAAAGCTGAGGTGGTTACAGAGTCTGCAAAAGATACATCAAAGCTTGCGACAACTCCTGAAGTTAAATCAGAATCAAAGACAGATTCAAAGGCAGATGTAAAAGCTGAAGTGAAGTCTGAAGCTAAGCTAGAAGCTAAGGCGGAAACTAAGCCAGCAGTTCCAGCAGTAAATAAGCCTGGAACTTTAGGTTTGGCGGCAGGTGAAGAAGTGGTTGCTGCAGCAACTCCTAAAGCTGATACAAAACCTAAGGCGGATGATGCGGCAAAGCCTGCAGTCTCAAATGGTTCTAGTAAGTATGTCATTCAGATCGGGGCCTTTGCATCGGAAGAGCGTGCCAAAGGTTGGATAGCCAAACTAAAAGATCAAAAGATTCCGAACTATGTCTTAAGTAAGACTGGTAGTGATGGCGCAAAGCTGTATGTATTACGTGCTGGACCATATACTGACAAAGAGGCTGCAGAGGCGGCGGAAAAGAAAATTAAGGCGATGGGTCTTTCACCAAGACTTGTCGAATCCGGTAAGCAGTAATGGAATACTTATCCACCCTCAAATTAACATCGGTGGATTACTTCACCCTAGTTGTACTCTTGGTGTCAGCTTTAGTTGGCATCTCCCGTGGCCTGTTTAAAGAAGTGCTTGCCTTGGCCTCTTGGTTTGCAGCTGCTTGGGTTTCTTATCACTATAGTAATTACCTCTCAACTGAATGGTTGTCGACCTTTCATCTAGATGAGTTGCTTAGCCTTGGCGTGAGCTTCATTATTTTGTTTGTACTAACGCTTATCATTTGCGGTTTGTTTGGTGGGGTAGTGCAGAAAATTATTTTGTCAGTAGGATTGAGTTTGACTGACCGTTTCTTGGGTTTGATATTTGGTGTTATTCGTGGCGGCTTGATTATCGTGGTACTAGCGACCCTAGCTGCGCTTACACCGATTCCACAAAGTATTTCCTGGAAGAATGCCATTACCAGGCCTGCAATTGATATGGCAACCGGTTTAATTAAAGGTTGGCTACCCGCCGACTGGGCAAAGCAATTGGGTGATGCAATGCCTAATTTAACCCCCACCATTACTCCTAAATTAACAATAGGAATCTAGAGATATGTGCGGCGTCGTCGGAACTGTTTCCCACTCACCAGTAAATCAACTTCTCTATGATGCATTGTTGCTTTTGCAACATCGCGGTCAAGATGCTGCAGGTATTGCAACGATGAACGGTAATTCGTTCACGATGCATAAAGCCAATGGCTTAGTCAGGGATGTCTTTAGAACCCGTAATATGCGTAGCTTGGTAGGTAGTGCTGGCATCGGTCAAGTTCGCTATCCAACTGCCGGCTCTGCCAGCAGCGAGGAAGAGGCTCAACCATTTTATGTAAGCGCACCTTACGGCATTATCTTGGCGCATAACGGTAATCTCACAAACGCACCAAGTCTGCGTGTAGAGATGGCTTATCGAGATCGTCGTCACATCAATACCAGCTCAGACACAGAAGTTTTGCTCAATGTCTTAGCTGACGAACTGCAAAAAGAGACCAATAGCGTAGCTCTTGATGAAGGCGCAATGTTTAATGCGGTGACGGGAGTAACTAATCGCGTTAAAGGCTCCTATGCGGTAGTCTCTTTAATCGCGGGTTATGGCTTATTAGCCTTCCGTGATCAGTACGGTATTCGCCCTCTATGTATTGGCCGTATTGATACTCCACAGGGTCCTGAGTGGATGATTGCATCAGAGTCTGTAGCGCTCGAAGGTTTAGGTTTTACATTCGTGCGTGATGTTAATCCTGGTGAAGCAATCTATATTGATTTAGATGGTAATTTTTATTCACGTCAGTGCGTACCGAATGCAGTATTAACACCTTGTATTTTCGAATACGTTTACATGGCAAGGCCGGATTCCACTATCGATGGCGTGACTGTCTATAACGTACGTATGCGTATGGGTGATTACTTGGCTGAAAAGATTCGTAAAGAAACGGATGTTTCTGAGATCGATGTCGTCATGCCAATTCCAGACTCTAGCCGTCCGGCCGCGATGCAGGTAGCGAAGAATCTTGGCGTGGATTACCGTGAAGGCTTCTTTAAGAATCGTTATATTGGTCGTACCTTTATCATGCCAGGACAGGCTGTTCGTAAAAAATCTGTCCGTCAAAAATTAAACGCTATGCGTATTGAGTTCAAAGACAAGACTGTATTGATTGTGGATGACTCTATTGTGCGCGGCACTACTTCATTTGAGATTGTGCAAATGGCCCGTGAATCTGGTGCTAAGAAAGTCATCTTTGCATCTGCTGCGCCTCCGGTACGCTTCCCAAACGTATACGGTATTGATATGCCAACCCGTAGCGAATTGGTCGCCTATGGTCGTACCGATGAAGAGATTAATAAGATGATTGGTGCCGACCAGCTGATCTATCAGAGCATTGAAGATATGAAACAGGCGGTAAGGGATGTTAATCCTGATATCAAACAATTTGAAGCCTCTTGTTTTGATGGCAACTACATCACTGGCGACATTACCGAGTCCTATCTGGATGCCTTAGAGGCTGCCAGAAATACTTCTGCCGCCAAAGCAGATCGCCAGAGGGATTCTAGTGACTTTGCCCGCTCACAGCTCCATCTACATTTGGCTACCGAAGACTAAAAAGCGACAGGAAATTGCCTCGATCGAGGCAAATCCTGATTTCGGTGTCAAAATAGCGGTATGAAGAGTAAAACTACCCGCAAAAAACCTGATTTTTCTAAGCTTGCGCTCGAAACCTTAGCCGTTCGTGCTGGTACTCGCCGCACTGCTGAGTATCAAGAGCATTCAGAAGCAATGTTCCTAACCTCTAGCTTCTGTTTTGATAGTGCGGAGTTAGCTGCTGATGGTTTTGCGCATGCTGATCAAGGCTTTATCTATTCTCGCTTCACCAATCCGACAGTGAGCATGTTCCAAGATCGCTTAGCTGCCTTAGAGGGTGGTGAAGCATGTATCGCAACTGCTTCTGGTATGTCAGCCATTCTTACTATGGCAATGGCTCATCTTCAAGCGGGCGATCATGTGGTTTGCTCACGCTCAGTATTCGGTGCAACGATACAGTTGTTCACCAATATTTTGGGCCGCTTTGGAATCACAACCACTTATGTTGATTTAGCTGATACCAAGTCATGGCAGACTGCCGTACAGCCAAATACCAAACTCTTTTATTTAGAGACACCTTCTAATCCTTTAACAGAGATTGCTGATATCAAAGCGATTTCTAAGATTGCTAAGAAGGCAGGTGCCTTATTTGCTGTCGATAACTGCTTCTGCACACCAGCTCTACAAAAACCATTAGAACTCGGCGCTGATGTGGTGATTCATTCGGCTACTAAGTACTTGGATGGGCAAGGTCGTGTAGTTGGTGGAGCCATTGTTGGTGGTAATGATTTCATCATGGGTAAAGTATTCCCTTATGTACGCACAGCCGGACCAACACTTTCTGCATTTAATGCTTGGGTATTTTTAAAAGGCTTAGAGACTCTAGAACTTCGCATGAAGCAGCAGAGTCAGAATGCACTCGCCCTGGCTCAATGGCTAGAGAAGCAAACTGGAGTAGAGCGTGTCTATCATCCAGGCCTGAAATCACATCCTCAGCATGCTTTGGCAATGCGTCAACAAAAAGAGGGTGGTGCGATTGTGTCTTTCACCTTAAAGGGTGGGAAGAAGGCGGCATTTAAGCTCATCAATCAAACGAAACTTTGTTCGATTACTGCAAACTTGGGTGATACTCGTACGACTATTACGCATCCAGCCACAACGACACATTGCCGAGTAACTCCGGAGGCTCGTAAAGCTGCCGGCATCTCCGATGGCTTAGTACGTATCGCAGTCGGTCTTGAAAACATCAACGATCTAAAGAGTGATCTCGTTGGCGGGCTCAAAAAGTAAACAAGTACATCAAGATAAAAATATGGGCTTTGCTGATGCCACTCAGTTTTGGAATGAGCGCTTCGATAAAGAAGAGTTCATCTTTGGTAAAGAGCCCAATGAATATCTAGTTGAAAAAGCAAAGCAATACTTAAAGCCAAAAGACAAGGTCCTGTGTATTGCTGACGGCGAAGGGCGTAATGGTGTCTGGCTTGCTAAGCAGGGTATGCAAGTTGTTGGTTTTGATGCTTCCGATATTGCACTTTCTAAGGCAAAGCAGTTTGCTAAAGATAATCATGTTGAAGTGGAATATGCATTCTCTGATACCGATAGTTATGCCTGGCAAGAAAATACATACGATGCAGTGATTGGCATCTTTATACAGTTTGCCGATCCAGCAATGCGCGCCAGAATCTTTCGGCAGGCATACAAGGCGAGTAAGCCAGGGAGCCTGTTTATCTTGCAGGGCTATACCCCAAAACAGTTGGAATACAAGACCGGTGGTCCATCTTTAATAGAACATCTCTATACGGAAGAGTTGATCAGAGATCTTGCTAAAGACTTTGAAATTCTGGAGCTCATTAGCTATGAAAAAGAGCTCTCGGAGGGCCCAAGACATACTGGTATGTCGGCACTGCTGGGCTTAGTTGCTCAGAAGTAGTTTGAGCTTATTTGATTTTTAGTTGGTAAAACGACGAGGGTCGTTAATCGGGCGCAATGGCATGATATGAATCTTGCCGCCATCAATTTCAAGATAGGTGTTTTTCCCAATTTCTAAAGCAAGTCGCTTTACTTCTGCAGCAGATGCTTCCCAAGTAATCACGTGATTACCTTCAATCGTTCTAAGTTGAATGACTGCAATCTGCCCTAATGCGCTAATTTGCTCAACTTGAGTCTGAATTGATGTTGAGCTCGAATTTTCATGAAGACTAATGCCGTCAGCAGGTATGACCCAAGCAACAGGTGTATTTGGCGGGATCTTGCCTTTATCGACAACATCAAAAATACGCTGACAACCATTCCAACTGAGTTTGCCGGCAGCAAACACGCCTTCAAACTTATTGCTAATGCCTACTAGCTCTGCAACACGGGAATTCCTGGGCCTTTCAAATAAGACCTGTGGTGGGGCTGTTTGTAGCCCCACGCCGTTATCTATAACGGTAATACGGTCAGCCAATAAATCCGCCTCACGCAAGTCATGTGTTACTAGCAGAATGGGGATGTTTAAATCTTTACGAAGTTCAGCCAGTGTTTTATATAAACCTTGGCGTGTGGGCGCATCAATCGCCGAGAAGGGCTCATCAAGTAATAATATTTGCGGTGATCGTGCCAATGCTCTCGCAAGCGCTACTCTTTGCTGTTGGCCGCCAGAGAGCTGATTAGGCATACGGTCTGCTAATTCAGTTATTCCCATGCGCTCCAGCCATTGCCCAGCCAATAACCTACGTTGCGTAAGATCATTTGCGCTGTTGTGCAGAGGAATACAAACATTCTCAAGGGCCGTTAGGTGTGGGAACAGGGCGTACTGCTGAAATAAAAATCCACACGACCTATCTGCCGGCTCTAATGAGGTTCTAACTCCACGGACATCATCAGCCTCAAACCATAATTTGCCATTGCATTCAATTTTTCCGGATTCCGCATTATTTAAACCAGCGATGGTTCGCAGAGCAGTGGTTTTACCACTGCCAGATGGGCCAACTAATGCATGCAGCTCCCCTGGAATGCATTCAATACTGAGCTGCAATGGATTTGGGCTGGCCTGAAAGAGTTTTGCTTTGAGCATTAACCCCTCCGCTTTCTGGTAAGAGAGGGGTGTCCGCCAAACACGCCATAGGAGAGGGCAATCGCAATGAGTGAGGTGCCTAGTAATATTAGGGATAAAGCTCCAGCACCTGAGGAATCAAAGCTTTGCACTTTGTCGTAGATCGAAATTGATACCGTCTTTGTCTCCCCGGGGATTGCGCCACCAACCATCAGGATCACACCAAACTCACCTAAGGTATGTGCAAAGGTCAGCACGGCTGCGCTGGTAATACCACGCCAAGCAAGGGGTAATTCAATAAGGCGAAATATTTGCCACTTTGATAAACCGCTCACTTGAGCCGC
>Ga0214235_1000211_pt1 | contig 29864 bp, 25 predicted proteins | sample TroBogypolimnion_2_FD_153073 | JGI IMG/M metagenome (GOLD analysis project Ga0214235, IMG submission 153073) | Freshwater microbial communities from Trout Bog Lake, WI - 15JUL2008 hypolimnion | ecosystem: Environmental > Aquatic > Freshwater > Lake > Hypolimnion/Profundal zone ... | reverse complement strand
ACCACTAATGGCTTTTTGACCTCATCAATCGCCTCATAAATGATGCTGTAATAATGTAAATCAATGCCTTTTTCTTCGATTAGTTTTCTAGCGGTTGCATCGGCACGAACATTAAAGCCCATTAGAATAGCACCTGAAGCTAAGGCCAAATTGGCGTCACCTTCATTAATACCACCCACACCACCGAAGACGACTTTAACCTCGACTTCTTCATTAGACAAGGCCATTAAAGAGCCACGCAATGCTTCCAAACTACCTTGCACATCGGTTTTTATCACCAAATTAACACAAGCTAGCTCACCGGTCGTCATTCTGGAAAAGACTTCGTCCAACTTAGAGGCTTGTTGGGCAGCATGCTTGGTGAATTTTTTACGGTCTTCACGATGTTTGGCCAAATCTTTAGCTATACGTTCGTTTTGTACCACCATAAATTCATCACCGGCAAACGGAGTGCCTGATAAACCTAAAATTTCAACAGGAACACAAGGACCCGCTTCTTTAATAGCTTTGCCATTTTCGTTAAACATGGCTCGAACACGACCATATTGTTGGCCACATAAGACCATCTGACCGCTTTCTAAAGTACCTTTTTGTATTAATACCGTTGCTACAGCACCACGACCTTTATCCAATCTTGATTCAATAACCAAACCAGAAGCCGCACCTTCGATAGGCGCTTTTAATTCTAAAATTTCAGTCTGAACGATCAGGGCTTCAATCAGTTCATCAATACCCTCACCTGTTTTAGCTGAAATCTTAAGAAACTGTACGTCACCGCCCCATTCTTCTGCGAGTACGTTAATCACCGATAGTTCTTGCATAACCTTATCGGGATTAGCGTCAGGCTTATCAATTTTATTGATAGCGACGATGATAGGCACATTAGCAGCTCTAGCATGCTCAACGGCTTCTTTGGTTTGCGGCATCACACCATCATCTGCAGCAACCACCACGATGACTACGTCTGTAATATCGGCACCACGGGCTCTCATCGCTGTAAACGCAGCATGTCCTGGCGTATCTAAAAAGGTAACTGATCCGTGATCAGTTTTGACTTGATAGGCACCAATATGTTGAGTAATACCACCGGCTTCGCCGGCTGCAACGCGTGTTTTACGAATATAATCTAGCAACGAGGTTTTACCATGGTCAACATGACCCATGATAGTAACGATTGGAGCACGCGGCATTTCGATACGAGTATCTTCTATTTGCGCTTCAGCCAGCATTTCTTGCTCAAGATCATCATCACTTTGCATAATTGCTTTGTGACCCATTTCTTCAACCAAAATAACCGCTGTTTCTTGGTCTATACTTTGGTTGATGGTCGCCATAATACCTAGCTTCATCAAATGCTTGATAACCATGGCTGCTTTGACATTCATTTTTTGAGCTAGATCAGAAACAATAATCATTTCTGGTATAGTCACGTCATGAACCATAGCCGCAACGGGCATTTCAAACTGATGTTTACCTTCAGCCTGTACATGTGCTCTTTGAGATTGCTTACCCTTCTTTTTGCCTCTTTTGGCATCTTTTCCGGTTGAGCGTGATGAGCCTTCGTCTTGTTTTTTTCTATGCAATGTTTCCTGCTTGACAGCAGCTTGCTGTCTTATTTTATCGGCGTTCTTTTTAATGGATTCCTCAAGCCTTTGTTCTTTCTCTTCTAACTTCTTTTTGGCTTCTTCAGTCTCTTTTATTTTGTTCGATTTTTCCTGCTTAATTTTCTTTTCTTCCTTAGCTTTTAAGGCATCAAATTTCGCTTGAGCATCGACATCTAGATCAGTCTCGACGCTATCAACCATTGGTGGAGTTAACTCAATCTCTGCCGCTTCTAAAACCATCACTTCTTCATCGTTAGTATCTGATATCTCTGATGATATTTGATCTACAACGGGCGAGAGCGTTTCGATTGTTACTAATGGCGAATTTACTATAGATTCTGATGTAGCTAAAGCCGATTGAACTGACTCTTGGTGTGTAGCAGCAACTTCACTATCCACTAACTCACGCTTTATGTAAGTTTTCTTTTTACGAACTTCTACACTAATCGTTTTGCTTGTACTACCTGGCGCACTTGCTTGTTTGATTTCAGTGACTTTTCGACGCTCTAAGGTGACTCGTCGTGGCGAATTGGTCGCTTCACCTTCATCTTTACCATGACGCTTACGTAAATGCGCAAGCAATTTCATTTTTTCGTCTTCGTTAATCACATCATCAGGCGCGGTCGCAGATAAGCCTGCTTCTTTTAACTGCTCTAATAATTTTTCCAGAGAAATTTTTACTATCTCTGCTAATTGCCTTACTGTTTGATCACTCATTGATTACCCCTTACCTACTCGCTATCTGCCTCGACAAACCAAGGCTCACGGGCCTTCATGATTAACTTTGCCGCCCGATCTTCATTCATACTCGAAAAATTCAACAAGTCATCAACAGATTGCTCTGCCAAATCATCCATTGTAATAATACCCTGACTTGCTAATTCATGAGCCAGATCAGTATCCATACCTTCCATGTCCAGCAAATCCTGCGCAGGCTTCGCTGATTCTATCTTTTCTTCAAAAGCAATGGCGTTTATCAATAAAGCATCTTTAGCTCTACCTCTTAGCTCATTAACCAAATCTTCATCAAAACCTTCTATTTCAAGCATTTCACTTGCTGGAATGTAGGCTATTTCCTCAACACTAATAAAACCTTCTTCAGCTAATATTAAGGCGATATCTTCATCAACGTCCAGCTGATCGATAAACAACTGCTTAATTTTACCCACTTCAGCCTCTGCATTTAACTCTGCTTTAGAAGCATCAAGAACATTCAGCTCCCATCCTGTCAATTGACTAGCCAATCTTACATTTTGACCGCCGCGACCGATGGCTTGAGATAAATTATCTGAACTTACCGCCAAATCCATACTATGCTTGTCTTCATCAACAACAATTGATTGAATTTCAGCGGGTGACATAGCATTAATGACATATTGAGCTTCACTGGGATTCCAAAGAATAATATCAACACGCTCTCCGGCCAATTCATTGGTCACCGATTGAACTCTTGACCCCCTCATACCCACGCATGCTCCAACTGGATCTAAACGTGGATCATTGCTCTTGACGGCTAATTTAGCTCTGGAACCTGGGTCTCTAGCAGCACCAATGACAGAAATTAATCCTTCACCCACTTCTGGCACTTCTAAACGAAATAAAGCGATCAGAAGTTCAGGAGCCGTGCGACTCACAAATAATTGCGGGCCACGCGGCTCTAATCGTACATCTTTTAAATAACCTCTAATACGATCACCAATGCGAACTGGTTCCCGCGGAATCATGTCTTCTTTAGCAATATAAGCTTCGGCATGTCCACCTAAATCCATATAGACACTGCCTTTTTCAATACGCTTAACTATACCGGTAATCAACTCACCTATACGACTTTTATAAGCGTCAACTATCTTCTTGCGTTCGGCTTCTCTAACTTTATGAATAATAACTTGTTTGGCTGTTTGAGCCGCAATGCGTCCAAAATCAACTGATTCAATTTCTTCTTCTACAACTTCACCGACCTGAGCATCAATATTGTCAAATCTAGCGACTTCTAACAAAACTTGTGTAGTAGGAAACTCTACGTCACCATCACAATCAGGATTTTCATCAACAATATCCCATTGTCGATAAGTTAAGTAATCGCCTGTTTTTCTATCTATATCAACTCGTGCTTTTATCTGATTTGCATGACGCTTTACTGTTGCCGCTTCTAATGCCGACTCTATTGCCTGAAAAATAACTTCCTTTTCTATTTCTCGCTCATTAGAAAAAACATCCACTACCAACAAAATTTCTTTATTTGCCACTGCGGCCTCCTTTTTCAATTAAGTACTCAGGTACCAATCGCGCCTTACTCATAGCGTCAAAGGGTACTGTATAAATCTGCTCACCTTCTTGAAGCGTAATAATATCGTCTTCAACTTTCACAATTATCCCAGTAATTTTCTTACGGCCATCTATCGCCTTAAAAAGATGAACCAAAACTGTGCTTTCGATAAATTGCTCAAACTGGCTTATTTTATAAAATGGTCGCTCGGATCCTGGCGAAGAAACTTCTAAATGATAATTGCCTTGTATAGGATCTTCCACATCCAAAACACCACTAATTTGATGGCTTACTTTAGAACAGTCTTCAACCAAAATTCCATTTTCGCTATCAATGTAAATCCTTAACAGACCGTGCTTCGGATGAGGATTATAATCAATACCGACACATTCATAACCTAAACCTTCAATAATTGGCTCGATTAAATTAATCAAATGTTCGGGAGCCTGCTTCATTATTTTCTCACTTATTTTCGAACAAAAAAAAAGAGCCAAAGGCTCTTCCATAAACAATCATCATATTAAGCTTCGAAATACCCAAATCCTAGAAAATAAAAAACCCCAAAATGGGGTTCTAAAATCTGGTAGCGGGGGCAGGATTTGAACCTACGACCTTCGGGTTATGAGCCCGACGAGCTACCAAGCTGCTCCACCCCGCGATTGATTTGAGCTAGTATAAAGACTTATCAGCATTTAGCAAGTTTATTTATATATTAAATACAATCTCTTCATCTGCCACTCAGTCTTTTCTGAGTAAAATAACGAGCTAACCCTAGCAATAACAAGCCCTGTCAATGCTAGGAGTCGCTTCTTTTGAGAAATTTTTATGGCTTATTTTTATCCGTTTTTTCCGCAGTCTTAACTGCTTCTTCTTTCGCCGCTTCTTCAGATTTAGATATCACCACAGAATAACATTCAACTAGGCTCTCCGTATAATTACTATGCGCTTCAGCTAACTCTCTAGCAGAACCGAATTCAGTGCGTAACTCTTCTAAAGTCTTTTTAGGATCTGGAGACTTATCTAATGTTAGCATTTTTGTATAATTACGATAAGCCATTAAGCGCTTAGGATCTAATGGAAAAATACCCGGCATATTTTGGGCAGTACTTTCCATCACGCATTTCGTCATATATTCAGGCGTTATTTTATAGTCTTTAAGATCTTGTTCTTTTTGCATTTGCTCTAATATCGCTTGCTCATATTGGTTTCTATCAGCACAAGCAGGCAGCAAAATTGCTGCTAGAGAGATCAGTAGTAATTTTTTCATTGAGATACCATTCCAGATGATTTTAGTTGGAGCATTATACGCATATCTATGAAAGTTAAAGTCGAAAGACTTTTAGTCTTTACATATTCTTGAGTGTTTGTGTTATCCACTGCTCTGCATCAGCATTAATTTCAGCCACTTTACGCCCTTTACTTTCAATGACAGGACCGATCTTTAACTTGATAACACCTGGATATTTAAAAAAACTATAACGCGGCCAAAAATCACCGGCATTATGAGCGACAGGTATGACAGGAAATCCGGACTTATGGGCTAACATGGCACCACCAATATTAAATTTTAATACTTCACGCGCAGGAGCCCTAGTTCCTTCAGGAAAAATAAGTACCCACAAGCCCTCATTTAAATACCTGGAACCTTGCTCTAGCAAGTCTCGCAATGAAGCCCGTTGATTTTTTCGATTGATAACAATTGATTTCAAGGTCAGTAATGACCAACCCCAGATAGGTAAATACAATAACTCTCGCTTAATAACCACTGAATGCGGAGGTAGAATATATCTTAATGCCAAGGTTTCCCAAGCAGACTGATGATTACTCAAAATAATCGCAGGCTGCTTGGGATCAAAATGCTCCATACCTTCGACTTCGAAGGTAAGACCGCAAAAAACCTTAGTCATCCAGCTGATAATGGCACACCAAACATAGCCAATTTTCCAACGTATTTTAAACGTGGTTAGCATACCTAAAATTAGCAATATACCAACAATGGTTGCCGTTACAAAAATACCAATAAATAATAAGGTCGAACCTATATAGTTTTTAGGCCTAAGGTCTGGCTGTGATGTATGTTGCTGCGTCATATAAGTTCTCAAAAACAAGACTATTAAAGTGTGGATTATTAGTTAAAGTTTGCAGGCCCTTACCGGTTTTAACCAATATAGGCCGAGCACCGACTACCTGAGCGGCTTGCAAATCACGCAAAGAGTCACCAACTACATCGATCGCCGTCAAATCGACATCAAAATCAGCAGCAAAGGCTTTGAGCAAACCGGCTTTAGGCTTACGGCAATCACAAGTACTATCAGGACTATGTGGACAATAATAGACCGCCGTAATAACACCGCCTTTTTCATTGACCAATCGGTGCATTTTATCGTGAATTTTTTCTAGCATCGCCGCATCAAATAAGCCGCGTGCAATGCCCGATTGATTGGTCACAACAACTACTTTATAGCCAAAGGCGTTAAGCATAGCAATCGCTTCAAGACTACCTGCTATGGGCAACCATTCTTCGGGAGACTTTATGAATTTATCACTATCATGATTAATGACACCGTCGCGATCTAATAAAACATAGCGTTGTTTGGGCATAACTATAAATTAGACTGATCTATTGTTCGCTGAGTTAACCGAAGCATCATAATTTAGTGATAAGCATTCAAGATTGCAATTTAGAAATATCTGCGCAAGTTAAAAATTGCTCAGATAATAAGTTAAGTAAAGCTAAGCGATGAGCTCGTAATTCTAAATCATCACACATCACCATGACGCCATCAAAGAAGGCATCAACCTCCTGACGTAAAGCAGCCAAATAAGTTAAGGTCCCTGCGTAATCATGCTGCGCAAGCAAGGGTGCAATAGCAATAGCCGCTAAATTTGCACTTTCTAACAACTGCAATTCAGCAGGCTCAACCAATGCACCTACCGTTGTTGCAACTGGTGATTCTGATTTTCTTAAAATATTACGTATACGTTTATTGGCTGCTGCTAAGCTTTCGGCTTCTGGCAATTGTCTGAAAGCCTTTACTGCTGATAAGCGGCGCATAAAATCTAAGGGATCATTAGGCTTAACGGTTATCACCGCATCAAACTCATCGGCACTATAACCTTTATCTAAACAGTAACCTTTTAATCGATCAAATATGAAATCAATCACAGCAAGCGATGTCACTGCCTCATCAAAACTATGCGTATAGATATCCAACGAAAATTCGATTAATTCACAAATATCTAAGCTTAGATTATTTTCGATTAAGGTACGTAAAATACCTAGTGCTGCCCGACGTAACGCATAGGGATCTTTATCACCGGTTGGAATCAACCCTACACTGAAAATACCGGTAAGTGTATCCACTTTTTCAGCTATCGCCAAGATCTGACCAATTGCGCTATTAGCGGTTTCGCTACCCGATTGTTTAGGGAAATATTGCTCTTCTAATGCCCAGGCAACTTCAGGGTCTTCACCTTCAACCAGCGCATAATAGCGCCCTATTAAACCTTGAAGATTACCAAACTCACCCACCATTTCCGTCATTAAATCAGTCTTTGCTAAAAGCGCAGCTCGCTTGGCTAAATCAGCATTAGCATTAAGCCTGTGAGCAATAAAAGCAGCCAGTTTAATAACTCGATGTGTTTTATCGGCAACTGTGCCTAACTTTTCTTGAAATACAATGGTATCTAAACTCGCCACCCGATCTTCCAAGCTTTTCTTTCTATCTTGATTCCAGAAAAATTCCGCATCGGCTAAGCGTGGCGTGACTACGCGCTCGTTACCATGCTGTATAGATTCAGGATGACTGCTTTCGATATTACTAAAGGTAATAAAATGAGCTAATAAACGACCATCAGTATTCTTAACTGGAAAATATTTCTGGTTAGTTTGCATGGTAGTAATCAATACTTCAGCAGGTAATTGCAGAAAGCGTTCATCAAAACAGCCAGTTATGGGCACTGGCCATTCATTTAAGGCGGCAATTTCTTCCAACAAATCATCTTCGATATGAGCGATACCATTGACTGCTGAAGCTGCCGTTTGTGCTGCATCTCGTATTAACAGTTTTCTTTGTTCGAAATCAACAATGACTTTGCCCTGTGTATATAAAAGTTCTTGATAATCTTCAGGCTGATTAATCGTTAATTTTTGTGGCGCATGAAACCGATGACCCAAGGTTATAGCGTCTGTTTTAAGACCTAATATTTCAGCATCAATAACAGCATTACCATAAAGCAAGACCGCCCAATGCACCGGCCTGACAAATTCGGTATTAAAACTACCCCAGCGCATACGTTTGGCTATCGGTAGATTAGCAATGCTCTGACGAATAATATCAGGAATAAGCTGCTCTGTAGACCGACCTTCAACAGACTGTGTAAAGGCTAACCACTCACCTTTATCCGTTTTTAATCGCTCTAACTGATCAAAGCTAGTTCCACAACTAACCGCAAAACCCAAGGCTGCTTTACTGGGAGTGCCGTCTGCTGCATAGGCCGCTAGTATGGCTGGACCTCGTTTTTCAACCGTTTTATCAGGTTGCGCGGTAGACAGGTTTTCAATAAAAACGGCAAGGCGTCTGGGTGTCGCGTAAGCTTTGCTGGCTGTAAAAGTCAATTCGGCGGCCTGCAGGCCCTGAACAATTCCTGCTAATAACGCATTACTAAGCTTAAGCAAAGTCTTAGGAGGCAGTTCTTCCGAACCTAATTCAAAAAGTAAATGTTTGCTTGTGGCCATGTTATGCTCCTTGCTCTGTTAACATTGGAAAGCCTAGCGATTCGCGACGCGCGTAATAAGCTTCAGCGACCGATCTTGACAGCGTTCTAACTCTTAATATATAGCGTTGCCGTTCGGTGACAGAAATGGCATGACGCGCATCCAGCAGGTTAAAGGTATGCGAGGCTTTCAAAACCATTTCATAAGCAGGCAATGGTAGATTGAGTTCGATCAACTTTTGACATTCTTGTTCGTAAGTCTCAAAACATTTAAACAGAAACTCAACATTAGCATGCTCAAAATTGTAAGCTGACATTTCAACTTCATTTTGATGAAAGACATCGCCATAGCTTACAACGCCAAACGGCCCCTTAGTCCACACTAGATCATAAACACTATCAACACCCTGCAAATACATAGCAATGCGCTCTAAGCCGTAAGTAATTTCGCCAGTAACAGGTCTACACTCCAAGCCACCTACTTGTTGAAAATAGGTAAACTGAGTCACTTCCATACCATTTAACCAAACTTCCCAGCCTAAGCCCCAAGCGCCCAACGTAGGCGACTCCCAATTATCTTCGACAAAACGAATATCATGTTCTAGTAAATCCAAACCTAAATGGCGCAATGAACCTAAATATAGCTCTTGTATAGCCGCTGGAGAAGGCTTCAATACCACTTGAAACTGGTAATAATGCTGCAAGCGGTTAGGATTTTCACCAAAACGCCCATCGGTAGGACGGCGTGAAGGCTGTACATAGGCAGCATTCCAAGGCTCAGGACCGATAGCTCGTAAAAAAGTAGCGGGATGAAAAGTCCCCGCACCTACTTCCTGATCTAAGGGTTGTAATAGGATACAGCCCTGACTCGACCAATATTCTTGTAAAGCTAGAATCAGTCCTTGAAAAGTTGATATCTTGTTATTGATCACGGCGTCTATAGGTTAGGCAATAAAAAAGGGGTTGATTATAGCTTAAAAATAGTTTTTTAACAGGCTTTGAAATGCTCAACTAGGGCATTTAAGATAAGTGCGTATAATGCTCTGATTTTTTAAGACAACGAGTAACATGAGTAAACAACGAAAAGCAATCGCCTTGATTTCTGGAGGGTTAGATTCAATGCTGGCGGCAAAAACCATCATGGAACAAGGCGTTCATGTAGAAGGCATCAACTTCTTTACTGGTTTTTGTGTGGAAGGTCATACCCATGCTATACGTGAAAAAGACAAAGCTAAGCCCAAGCGCAATAACTCCTTATGGGTCGCCGAACAATTAGGCATGAAACTGCATATTGTTGATGTTATCGAAGAATATAAGAATGTGTTGATTAATCCAAAACACGGCTATGGCGCACACATGAATCCTTGCCTAGATTGCAAGATTTTCATGGTTAATAAAGCCAAACAATGGATAGTTGAAAATGATTTTGACTTTATTATTACGGGTGAAGTAATAGGTCAACGCCCTATGTCACAACGCAAAGCCACCATGCCCATTGTCGCCAAAGAATCGGGTGCCGATGATTTATTATTACGACCTTTGTGCGCTAAAAATCTACCTGCAACATTACCAGAACGCGAAGGCTGGGTAGATCGAGAAAAATTACATGATATTACTGGGCGCTCACGCAAGCCACAGATAGCCATGGCAGAACAATTTGGTTTTGATGATTATTCGCAACCTGCGGGTGGCTGCTGTTTTTTAACGGATAAAAGCTATTCTGCCAAACTGGTCGATTTATGGAAATCTCAAGGGCATAAAGAATATCAACTCGACGATGTTATGCTGTTAAAAGTAGGTCGTCACATACGTCCACAACCCAACTTTAAACTCATTGTTGCTCGTGAAGAAGGCGAAGGTCGTTTTTTGCAAGGCTATAAAAATGAGTTTATCAGCATGATCAGCCTAAGCCATAGAGGGCCGCTAGTACTCATAGACGGCACACCATCGGCAGAAGATTTATATTTAGCCGCACAAATCACAGCTCGATTTGGCCAAGGTCGAGACGCTGAGCAAGTTGATATTAATGTCACTATGATCGATGGTTCAGAGCGAACCCTACAGGTTAAACCAATAAGAGATGAAGACATGCCCAAAGCATGGTATGTATAACAGACTCCAAGCAAAAGCACATAAACATCATTTTTAGCCTTTTAATTTTTACAGCCACTGCCATTATGACTATAGAAACCCTCAATGCGCGACGTTTGCTATGTCCACTTCCAGTTATCCGCACCCAAGATAAAGTCAAGCAACTCAAGGTAGGCGACCGCCTTGAAGTGATCTGTACCGATCCCGGTGTCATGCAAGATATTCCCGCATGGTGCAGGATTAATGGTCATAAAGTCATAGCAGCAACAGCAGGAAATCATGAATACACACTATTAATAGAGGTCTGTTCATCATGACTGAGCTATCTGAAGCCACACGCATCAAAAAATTAAAAGCGAAAGCGAGTTATGTTGGCGCAGCGGTTAATGTGCTTCAGGCCGCTATCAAAATTAGTTTTGGCATACTAGGACAATCGGCGGCTTTAATCGCTGATGGCATTCACTCCTTGTCTGATTTACTGAGTGACTTATTAGTTATTATTGCGGTTAGACTCGGCAGTCGTGAAGCTGATCGTGAACATCCTTACGGACATCGACGCTTTGAAACCATAGCAACGGTTCTTTTAGGTGTCAGCTTAATCGCCATAGGCGTCGGTATTTCATGGTCAGTCATAGAGCGCATGAATAACCCCGAAAGCTTGCCCACACCTAATCCATTGGGACTAGCAATTGCTGCGACATCCATTGTCATTAATGAATGGCTCTATCATTACACTAAAACTATCGCTAAAAAAACTCGCTCCAAATTATTAATGGCCAATGCTTGGCACCAACGCAGTGATGCTATTTCATCAGTCGTGGTTTTATTTGGCATAGGCGCAGTAATGCTAGGCTATCCTCTCGCTGACGCAATCGCGGCCATCTTGGTAGCCTTAATGGTCGCAAAAATTGGTTTAAACTTAGTTCTCAATAGCATCAAAGAGCTAGTAGACACCTCTCTGCCTCCCAAACTGCTTAGTGAAATTCGTACCTCTATTATGAGTATTGATGGCGTCGAAGGTATTCATTTATTACGTAGCCGTCAAATGGGCGAAGATGCTCTTATCGATGCGCACATCATAGTCGATCCACGTATTACAGTGTCTGAAGGCCATACTATCAGCGATATTGTTCGAGATGAGTTAATTAGCTGCTTTGATGATGTCATTGATGTCTTAGTCCATGTCGACCCTGAAGATGACGAAGCTTTATATGAATCCAACAAACCACTCACGCGCTTTGAAGTACAAGCTATACTAAACGAATACTTAGCCATTGTTAAACCGGCTATAGATGACTTTAGAATTCATTATTTAAACGGACAGATTGAAGTTGAAGTGATTTTACCCTTTGCTCTCAGTACAGAGCCTGAGTTATTAGCGACATTAAGCAAACAATGTCATTTAATTAAACTCAACATCAACAAAATTAATAACGTCATTCTATTTTTCAAACATAACGAGGACTAACTCATGGCGGTCGGACAATGCGATTTCCCTAACATGCTTAATGTTGACGGGATAACACTAGGCACAGCCTGTGCCGGTATTAAGCAAACCATCAAAGATGACATTTTAGTCATACAAATGGCTGAACACGCCACCTGTGCAGCGGTATTTACTCAAAACGCCTTTTGTGCCGCACCGGTACATGTTGCAAAAGCTCATTTAGCGCACCAACCCCGCTGGCTGCTCATTAATTCGGGTAATGCGAATGCCGGAACCGGCGAACAAGGCATGCAAGATGCACTATACTCTTGTGCTGAACTGGCCAAAGTAACGGGTGGTAATGCTAAGCAAATATTACCTTTTTCTACCGGCGTCATTGGACAGCCATTGCCTGTCGCTAAACTAACAGCGGCCTTGCCTAAGGCTATCGAAAATCTGCAAACAGATCATTGGGAACAAGCGGCACGCGCTATCATGACTACCGATACCTTTCCCAAAGGTGTCAGCAAGACCATCAGTATTGACGGACATGTCATTACTATTAATGGCATATCCAAAGGCGCCGGCATGATACAGCCCAATATGGCGACCATGCTTGGCTTTATTGCCACCGATGCCAAAATTAACCAACTATTACTACAACAATGCTTAAGTGTCGCAGTTGAACAATCATTCAACCGCATTACGGTTGATGGGGACACCTCTACCAATGATGCTTGTGTCGTCATGGCTAGTGCTTGCTCAAGCGCACCAGAAATTACTGTCGGCAGTGAGCACTATGCTATTTTTGCTGCCGGCCTCATGAGTGTTTGTAAACAACTAGCTGAAGCCATAGTCAGAGATGGTGAAGGTGCCACTAAACTTATACGGATTATCGTTGAAGAAGCTCTCAATGACGAAGAAGCGGTGCGTGTTGGCAAAACCATCGCTCACTCACCTTTAGTAAAAACTGCATTCTTTGCCAGCGACCCCAACTGGGGACGTATACTAGCCGCAGTAGGTCGCTCCGGTATAGCCGATATGGTACTAGAAAGCGTACAGCTATTTCTAAATGAAGTATGCATCGTTAGAAAAGGTGGCCGCGCCACAGATTATACTGAAGAAGCCGGCCAACAAGTCATGAACGAAGAAGAAATTACCGTAACCGTCAAGCTAGGACGAGGCAGCGCTACACAGGAAGTATTAACCTGTGACTTGTCTTATGATTACGTGAAGATTAATGCTGAATACCGTACTTAAAAGCAGCTAAAAAGTTAGGTAAGGTGGATAAGCAAAGCTCATCCACCGCCTGATGCCGGATGCGCGTTGCTTATCCGGCCTACGGGACTTGATATTGAGATAACTTACTTTAGCCCCTTGCCTTTTACCATGAAAATACTCCACGTTGCTGTTGGTGTGATAAAAAACACCGACGGACAAATTTTAATCTCCCTACGTAAACCGTCTTTACATCAAGGTGGTTTATGGGAATTTCCTGGCGGCAAACTTGAATCAGGTGAAACTGCGCAACAGGCCTTAATACGAGAGCTTAACGAAGAACTAGCGATTACTGTACTTGCTTCAACACCGTTAATCACTATTAAGCATTGCTATCCTGAGTTAACAGTACAATTACATGTATTCTTAGTCGATCAGTTTTCAGGCTTAGCTAAAGGCAATGAAGGTCAAGCCATTAAATGGGTCACAGCCGCTGAATTAACCAACTATCAATTTCCCGCCGCTAATCAAGCCATCATTATGGCTGCACAATTACCCTGCTATTATGCTATTTTAGATGATAGCGATAAAACTCAAGGTTTAATCAATTTAAATAATCTATTAAACCGAGGTATTAAGCTCATCCAGTTACGCTTAAAAACAACTCCCCGAGAAGAACTTAGCAGCTTCATTAAACAGGCTTATCCTTTATGCCAGAAGCATGGAGTGCGCTTATTAATTAATTCCTCCGTCAATAATGCTCAGACTTATGCGCTAGATGGTTTACATTTAACCAGTAGGGACTTAATGTCACTCAGCAAGCGACCACCTTACTTAAGCTCATCAGCATGGCTAGCCGCTTCTTGCCACAACCTGTTGGAATTACAACAGGCGCAACACATAGGCGTAGATTTTGTGGTCTTAGCTCCAGTGTTAAAAACAAAATCTCATCCTGATACTCCCCCTTTAGGCTGGGAACAATTTACCGACTTAGTTACTCAGATTAATCTACCCGTATATGCCTTAGGCGGCCTTACACAAGCTAATTTAATACAAGCACACAAGGCGGGTGGACAAGGCATTGCCGCCATCAGAGCCTTTTTGTAATGCTCATTAACGTAACCATAAAAAAGCTGGCGACTCTACAATACTATCTGCACTTTTCAGCTCAGGTAACAATGACATCGAGGTATTGGCATCCGCCTTAATTAACACTGGTTTTTTTAGCAATGGCGCAGTGTTGACAGTAACCATAGCAGCAGGTTTATTAAAAAACTGAGCAATACTCGCCAAACGTTGACGTAATTGTAGAGCGTTAGTCATGGGCATAAAAAAGGTAAAAGGTCCCTGCGCCGCTAATGTGGCCTTAACATATCCAGGATTAAGACGTTTAAAATGCTCAACACTTAAATCAGATAAAGTCGCGACCTCTTTTAATTCTTTAGCCGCTAAATAAGCAATATCTTGCTGATTATCGATATGCACTTTAACAAAATAAGCTTCATTCTTAATAGGCGTTAATGTTAAACCATAAGCCTCAGGATTTGCAAAGATACTCGATAAAGCCAAAAATTTTGGCACATACGTCTGCGTTTCCTCCGGCAATTTCAAAGACCAGTAATCAGCGCCCCGCCCTGCCGCCACATTACGCTCTATAGCATTATCTACCATGCCTAAGCCACAATTGTAGGCTGCTAAAGCCAATAGCCAATCACCCTTATAATGTTGATTTAAAAACAACAAATAACGAATAGCGGCCTGAGTAGAAGCTGCAATATCCAACCTAGCATCATAATGCGTGGTTTGATATAAATCGAAATCATGACCCGTGCTAAGCATAAATTGCCAAAGTCCAGCTGCACTTTTAGGTGATAATGCTTTAGCTTGATAAGCACTTTCAACAATCGGTAACAATGCCAACTCAGCCGGCAACTGCTGTTGACTCAAACTCTCTACGATATGAAACAAATAGGGCTGAGCTCGTTGAGAGATTTCCTGCAAATAATCGGTATGCTGACTGTACCAAATGATATGTTTATTAACCCGATCATACTGATTGTTGACAGTGGCCTGAGCCTCCCCAATTAAAGTAATAGGTCTATTGACTGTGTCATTTAAGGCAGAATTCGACTCAATAGACGTATGTAGACCTATTTGATTAGCTCCCGATTTCTTAGGCCGGTTATTATTAGCCGCCTGAGAGGGTATCAAATTCACATTTATATTTTCGCTTTTTAAAGCGACGGCACCGCTAAATCTTAAGCGTCCATAAGACGTATAGTTATACATAGGTGCAACTGCTGGCATAGGCTTCAGGCTATGCCAGTCATTTAAGCCTTGATCAGACGAAGCACTTACTTCTTGGTTCATGCGCCTTAAGGTAGATTGAAACGATAGATGGTTATTTAAGGCAACTTCTCGAGTCGATCGCCGTGGCCTAGGAATTTTCATCCCTAAACGAATACGCTCCCAAACATCACCTGAATACAGTGGTTTATCTGGCTTAATTAACATCAACCTAGGCTCATACAGTCTCGAAAACTGACTTTTCAAATTTTGATTAACGGTTAAATGCTGCTCTAAAGCTGCCCAAGTTATTGAAGACTGACTTACCAATAACAATCCCAGAATACTAGTTAATACCCATGCCAAGCATCGCTGGCTTATTACTGCAGCAGCGACAATAATGTCTCTATATTTTTCAGACATTATCTTGATTTTTTCTGGAACAAATAGATATGGGTTCATGGTGTAAGAGCATAACCGTGAAGACTTAACTTAGCAATAGCCGCTGCTAATTAACATAAAATAAGTTAGAGACGTTTCAGCACTAAACGTCTTAAAGCCCCATTTTACGGCATGTCTCTAAGTAGCATAGCGCTTCATAGTTCTGCTCGAGCCGTCTTTAAGCCGGCAACTTGCGTTATAATAGCGAAAACGGTTGTTTGCTAGTAACAGCCACATTAATTAACACAGGAGATATGCGTGGCCAAGGCAAGTGATTTAAAACGAGGCATGGTAGTTGAAATAAATGGTATTCCTCATGTAGTGAAGCATGTCGATGCCAAAAGCCCCTCATCACGAGGCGCATCAACCCTGTATAAAATTCGCTTTACCAATCTTAAAACCGGACAAAAACTAGATGAGTCACTAAAAGGTGATGATTTCTTAAAAGATACCGACCTAGTCCGAGCTAAAGTACAGTTTTCTTATGTTGATGGTGAGCACTATATTTTCATGAATATGGAAGATTTCACACAATACAGCTTAAATCGTGAAGAATTAGAAGATCAAATTGACTATTTAACCGAAGGTCTAGAAGGCATTGTCGCTTTATTAATCGATGATGAAGTATTCGGCATTGAACTACCTAGCTCGGTTATTTTGGCTATCGTAGAAACCGCTCCCTCTATTAAAGGTGCAACCGCCTCAGGTCGTACTAAAACGGCTAGATTAAGCACCGGTGTAGAAGTACAAGTGCCAGAATACTTAGAAACCGACGAATTAATTAAGGTTAATACTGAAACCGGAAAATTTATGGCGCGTGCCTAAGGCTTTAAGTTATGAATCATGCACCTGAACAACTATTGAAAATTAGTCTAGATGAATTTACCTTGCAGCGCTTACCCAAGCGCCCACTAGAGCTTTTACGCGCTTGGGATGCGGCCGACGAATATTTGCTCGATAATTTTGCAGCGACAGTCAATATCGCTACTGAGCCTCGTATTTTGATTGTTAATGATAGCTTCGGAGCTTTAGCCGTAGCCTTGAACTCATGGCATCCATACGCGTTTTCAGACTCTTATTTATCTCAGCAAGCCACGAGACTTAATTTAACTGAAAATGGACTTGCACTACAGCAGGTTAAATTAATCAATAGCCTAGAGCTCTTACAAGGCCTATTTGATAGGGTACTTATTAAAGCACCAAAGACCTTAGCCTTACTAGAAGACCAGCTAATTCGTATACGCCCACACTTAGCACCAAATAGCCAAGTAATTTTAGCAGGAATGATTAAAGCCCTGCCTAGCGCACTTTGGACATTACTAGAGCGTTTAATTGGCCCTACTACGACCTCGCTGGCCAGAAAAAAAGCGAGGCTCATTACGGCGACACCTGATGCAGGCATACCACTTGCCAATAATCCTTATCCTGTTTGCTACACGCTAGAACATTCGAATTATTTAATTAGTAATCATGCGAATGTGTTTTCGCGCGAAAGACTGGATATAGGCACACGTTTTTTTCTCGAACACCTCCCCATCAAATCTGCCATCAGGGATATCATTGATTTAGGTTGTGGCAATGGTCTATTAGGCTTAATTGCTGCCGAACGCAACCCCTTAGCTAACATATATTTTGTGGACGAGTCCTTTATGGCCGTGGCATCAGCTAAAGATAACTTTTCTCGTGCCTTTGGACTCACACGCCCTGCAACCTTTGCAGTGGGCGATGGTCTTTGTGATTTTGAAGCAAGCTCAGCAGATCTTATTCTTTGTAATCCTCCCTTTCATCAACAGCACACCGTCGGCGATCAAATTGCCGTCAGCTTATTTATACAATCCAGAAGAGTATTAAGAAAAGGCGGGGAATTATGGATTATTGGCAATCGTCATTTAAATTATCATAGCCAACTTCAGCGCTTATTTGGCAATCATCAAGTTATTGCCGCCAATGCAAAGTTCATTATTATAAAAGCCATCGTAAAAACTTAAGCGCTACCGCTTAAGAAGACCCTAATTTTTAAACTTAAACATCGGATCAACACCTGCAATAGTTGAGTTAACGATGCATAGATACCTAAGCACTATAGGTATGCAAGAACTGCATAACTGGATTAAATCTTTAAATAAATCCGAATCCCAAAACCCTTAAGTTATGGAATTCGGTTTATAAATTTATTACGCTGGAGTTACATTCTCAGCTTGCGGTCCTTTTTGACCTTGAGTCACTTCCATAGTGACTTTTTGGCCTTCGCGCAAGGTTTTGCGGCCGGCGCCGTTAATTGCACTGTGATGTACGAAAACATCCTTGCCACCTTCTTGCTCAATAAATCCGAAACCTTTTTCATCATTGAACCACTTAACGGTACCTACAACTTGATCTGACATATTACACTCTTTTAAACTAAAAAAAATTACCAACGTTAGCTAGCTTTAAAAATTCCAACTTCACTAAAGACACGGCCTCAAACTTTAACCGCGAGTCATCTTAGCACTAAAAATATAAGTAGCGCAAAAAAACATTTTAGATCATTTCTATCTAACAGTTTTTCTATGGCTTCCAAGATTAGCCAGATACACAGGTTCACCGATTTTCAGCCCGTCTATTATTTTAAAAGCCCATAATTTATTTAAGCATGGTGTTAATCATTTAGACCTTCAACAAAACACATTAACAGTATCTCCCGCGGCCTATAAAAGTGTCAGGTTTTTTTACAGTTTTGTTTTTTTATGATGCTTACGGCCTATCCAATAATCTAGATCATTAAAAACAACAAATACAACCATTTGTTTTGTAATGAAAAGCACCTATTTTTCTGTTTACTAACATAAAGGGACTGATAATTGCTTTACATTTACCAGAGCTAAGGTTGAAAAGCCAATCAGGACTAAGCAATTAGTTTTCAATTATTAACTTAGCCTCAACACCAGTTCAAGTTCATTTCATATAGCGAGTATGTCATCATGAAATTTAAATTAATCATTCAAATAAGTATCTACATAGCTTTATTAATGTCTCTAGGGGCACAGGCGACTACCATTACCAGCATAGCTATTTCCGGCACTGGTAGCTATACCGTTTACGAACTACCTGTAGGGCAAACAACGGGAATATTAACAATACAACCGCCTACTCTATCTGCTGTAGAAGAGGTATTAATGAACAACACTAGGGTCGGTAATGTGCAATTAGGCACACCCTTATTACCTAATGCACAAACAAACATGACCGTTACTTTTACCGGCGGTTCTCAAGCAATCTTTAGTAATCTTTTAAAAACAGATTGGACTGACAACAGTTTTGCTTTGGTACATAACTATATTACGGCAGCCGGTAATTCTGTACTCATGACCTTAACTCAATCGCAATTAGATGACGCAACCAATCACTTCTTAAATATAGCGATCCAACCTAATATTTACGCATGGCAATTAGCCAGCGATCCCAGCATTGCCGCTATTAATTTAGTTAATGGTCATATAATTGTTGAGCAAGACGGCTTATTTAATCCTGTCAACTACCTTAATACGTTGTTTGCCGGAACAGGCGCACCGCCAGCTCCATCAGGCTCTCAAGCTAGTGAGGTTGTTAAGGTCTCTTATAATGGCAGCACTCAATATTTGTATAGCTTTTCAGCAACACAGACTGGTTATTCAACCGCCGATCTACACAGTTACACAGGTCGATACACTGCTGAGACGATTCCTGAACCTGCGACTTTATTGTTGCTAGGCATTGGGTTTATAGGCTTAGCTTATATGCATAATTATAAAAAAACGTGACGTACGCAAAGCCTGATAATTAACAACAGCACTATACTTTGATAAATATCTACACCTGTTATGTGTCGTCATTCCGGTAGGAATGAATCTAGCGAGATGACGACCTGTGTAGAAAATAACTTATTCATGCAGAACATCATTTTTACAGTCGCTAAAAAGCCATCATAAATTAACTAACTGTCAGATAATTTTACAACAGCACCAGAGGCAATTAGTACTTTACATGATTATCATCACGCGTATTAGAATAAAAGTGTCAAAAAATTTTACACTTTACTTTAAAGCAAAAAACATAGAACCATCAGCAGTTAGCGTAAAACGAAGCATGATTAGAGCAAGTCCAGTGCGGTTCAGTATAGCCGTTTTAAGCACGTTAGTAACACCGATAACACTCGGCATAGCAGCACGCTAAGTTAAAACAAGCACGAAAATACTCTCTGTAGTATTAAGATTAATTGGCATAGCTCTGTTAGAGCTCAATATAAAACCGCGATCAGTTAGCGCAAGCTAACTAATGGCTAGCACAAGCCTATGAATATTCATCATAGACTTATGGACAGGAATAATTAACGTATGGCAATACGTATTACTACTATTGACAAACATAGCACTGCTACTGACAATAGCCACTGTACTTTGATAACGTTCAGTAGTACTACAACAAAGCTAAGCGATTAGGAGATTTTAATCACTACACCTATTGCGACGGATAATTAACAAAGTAATATCGTCCTATCTACATTGAAAATAATTTGTTGACAAGACATTAACAAACACTGTAAATTAACACCAAACATTAGTCGCTTAAGTTTTATAATTTTCTATAAACTATCCACTAGGAGTTTTTACCCTTATGTATACCAATAGCTTTTTTCCCATTACCGAAGCAGATCAAGTTATTTGGCTCAGCCATTATGCCTTAAGACTCCCCAGTATGGGACCTGTCTGTGGCATCAGTGCAGAAGAAATAAGCAGCACCTTAGAAGATATTACTTGTCATATTTGGTTAATGCAAACTTGGCATCCTGCCACGCAAAACGACGCTAAAAAATCTACGTCTTTTAAAAGACATATCATAGACGGTGATCTTAGCGATATAGAACCTTACCCGCTACCTAGCGTCTTTACGGATATACCCAAAATAGTAGCACCCGGCATCAAAAAACGCTTACTTAATCAAATTGCACGCATCAAAATAAACCCTAACTATACAGAAACAATAGGGCATGATTTAGGTATTATCGCCATAGCCTCTAACGTAGAGCATCTAATTCCTCAACCTACCGTCACCGTAGAGCAAGGTAGCAACGGCTATCGAGTACGTATCGATTTTAATAAATATGGTCATGATGGCATTTTCATTGAAAGTCGCATTAATAATGGCGACTGGGTGTTTCTTGCTATCGATACCGTAAAACCCTATTACGATGAACGTCCTTTAAGTACAGGCAACAGTCATGAAACTCGTGAATATCGAATGCGATGGTGGGACAAAAGTATCGCTCATGGTGAGTGGAGTCCTGCAGAACGCGTGGTATTAGGATCTTAAGGTTTATTGACATCCTCCCCCACCTGAAGGAAGGGGATTCCTAGTTTCCTAAGAGTGAGTAGGTATCGCTACTGCTCACTGGTTTCTGCTGCTGACGACATGACTGCACCGTTCACTTCACAGACTAGCCCCGTCTATCCGACGGTTATTTTTAACTAAAAAACAGAGTTTAAGGCTTTACTATTATCGCTTGGTTATCGCTGATACAGATTTAAAACCTTTACTACTGATTTAGAGTATATTTTATGAGCAAAAAAAGTCAAGAGCATCCTTACATCCCCGCCCTGAACGGCGAGGTTTTGCGGACAAAGCATGATAAACCTACATAAGTACCAGTAAAGCTTACTTATAAGTAACGAAGACCGAACATGCTCAGTTTTTTGAGCTAACTTCTTTCGCAACGTACTGTTTTTAAAAGTAACGAGAGTTCATAGTATGACTAATTTCGAACAATCAACACTAGTCATACTAATGAGTAGTGCTTTTTTGATAACGATAGCGTGGCTTTTATTGTTAAAGCCTGTTGCCATAAAGATAGGTCTTACGGATAAGCCCGGCGTCAGAAAACAGCATAATGGAGACATTCCATTAATTGGTGGCTTAGCCATCTACCTGTGTATGGTTTATTTTATTTTGGTAGAAAGTAAATTGACCACTATCAATATAGGCTTTTTGACCGCAACCACCCTCATTATTGGCACGGGGTTAATTGATGACTTCAAAAATTTGAATCTCAAATTACGTTTTTTTGCTGAAATAGTAGCCATATTGATCATGATAAAATGGGGTGGCATTGAAATTACTAGCCTAGGTAATTTAATCGGCCTTGGTGAAATACAGCTAGGTCTATTTTCCACGCCCTTTACCATATTTGCCATTTTAGGTGCCATCAATGCCTTTAACATGATAGATGGTATTAATGGCTTAGCGGGAGGCATCTCACTGATCATTTATTTTATTTTGGGACTATTATTTGTTACCACTCATTACACGAACCCTTTATTACTCTGTACGATGCTGGCAGCCGCTACCACGGCTTTTTTATTATTTAACTTACCTGTAAAAGCGTCTGTTTTTCTGGGTGATGCAGGTAGCATGATGTTAGGATTCACCATTAGTGTACTGATTATTTCAGCATCACAAGGGGATCATAAAATTATTACCCCTGTGACAGCATTATGGCTAATAGCGATCCCTCTGTTAGATACGCTGACCCTTATGCTACACCGCATAAACTATGGTAGATCGCCTTTTGTAGCTGACAGAGAACATTTACATCATCTACTACCCATTACAGGTTATGGGCGCTATACCACCTTAGGCATTATTTTAGTGTTCTCTCTACTATTAGCCTTAACAGGCTTAACACTAGATCTAGTTTTACATGCACCTGAATGGTTAATGTTTGGTTTATTTATCATCGCGTTTATTAGCTATCGATTTATTATTAGCTATACCTGGAAAATGCTTAAAGTCGCTCGCTATTTACAAAAAAACACCCATGACATAGAGCGTAGAACCAGTAATAGTCGACGCAGACTTTATCATAGGCCATTAGCTATGACGGATAAGCGCTTATACAGAAAACGTCGCACTCTGAGCGACCGAAGATATCAAGCGACAGCCGCAGATATAAAAAAATTTAATCAATCAAGATTTCACAAAGCTTATGAGCCAAATTGATTTATGAGGATAAACCCAAACCATCATCATAAAAAGCAAAACTTCTTTCGAGCTAATGGACTTAGCCTAATGATGTTAATAAGCGTATTGATGATCATCGGTGCTGGTAGCTATTACCAAGTATTCAAAACAAAAAAGACGGCTAGCGGCTTTGAAAATAAAGCGGAAACGCATAACTTAATTGCTCTACCAGCAGATGATGCCCCTCATCAATTTAAAATGGAATGGTGGTATTACAATGGACATTTATTAACACAGTCGGGGAAAAAATACAGCTTTCATGACAGCCTGTTCCTTATCAATGGCAGTATAAGTCAAATGGTTAATCATGTTTCATTAACGGATCATCAATCTGGGCAACATTATATTGATCAACGCAGTACTGCAGGTAATTTGTCAGTAGGCACTGTCAATCGTTTTGACTTCACCACCAATCGTTGGAGTCTAGCGGGAGGTAATGGTATCGATAAATTAATCACCACTACGCCTGAATTTAGCTTTAACCTTGATTTAACCAGTACACAAGCTCCCGTATTTCATGGCAAAGAGGGTGTTATTTCCTTGGGAGCTGCGGGCAGCAGTTATTACTATTCACGAACACGTATGGCGATAACTGGAAGTTTAAACATTAATGGCCAAACTGAAAGCGTCACAGGTCTTGCTTGGTTTGATCATCAATGGGGGGATTTTTCTACGACGCAGTTATCGTGGGATTGGTTTAGCCTGCAACTGGATAATCAAAGTGATGTCATGATTTACCAATTGCGTGACAAAGCTAATCAACCCATTCTTTATACAGGCAGTTTTACCAAAGATGGCAATACCGAAATACTTAGCAGCAATGACTTTACACTCACTAAAGGCCAACAATGGCGTAGTACTAAAACTGACATTAACTACCCTATCGCATGGAAAATAGTTATTCCTAGTAAAAATATGGACTTAACCACCCACAGCATCAATAACGACAGTGAATTTGATGCCAGCTTGACTAGCTATAACGTTTATTGGGAAGGTGCAATTAAAGTAACAGGCAGTCATACTGGGCAAGGCTTTATGGAATTAAGTGGTTATTCAAATACTAAAAATTGAAACCAAAAACAGAGCCAGGTAATACGACAACTAACAATAAAAGGAACGTTTTTTGTTTAATAACATACTCATTGTGTGTGTAGGCAATATCTGCCGTAGTCCCATAGCAGAAGCACTACTTAAAGCAGCATTAACCGCTATAAAACCGAATACCTATCAAGTGAGTTCGGCTGGAATTGGTGCATTGGTTGGCTATCCGGCCGATGCCACAGCAAAACAACTGATGATATCAAAAGGATTCGATATTTCTGAGCATCGAGCCGATCAGTTAAACGAGGCTATGATTCGTAAAGCCGATATTATTTTAGTGATGGAATCGGCTCATAAACAAGCCATTGAAGCTAAACAGCCTAGCGCAAAAGGTAAGATTTTTAGATTAGGTGAGTGGGGGAATTTTGATATCCCCGATCCTTACCAAAGAGATAGCAAAGTTTTTGAGTCTGTATTAAGGCTGATTGATCAAGGTGTAAACCAGTGGCTAGAAAAGCTTTAACAGCTGAACTAGTTATGTAGATTATATTGTTCCCACGCTCTGTGTCACAGCGCACAGTTAAGCGAAAACAGTAAAAATTTGGAGTGCTGAGCATCAGCTATTGCCTTTTTAATTTACTCCAAGCACAAATTACTTAACTGCCTCACGCAGAGCGTGGGAACGATAAATAAACACTAAAAACCAACCATAACTCTTGTTACCCATTAACCAAGACAGTATTAAAGCCTTATCACTACTGAGCTCAACTATGCGAAAAATAGCGTTACTAGCCTTATTACTGGTGCTTAACTTAAATAGTTGCAGCATTATTCCAGGCCAACACATGAGTCCTTTTTCTGAGCAATCCAGTATAGAACTGCCTGTTCAAGAAAATAATGCAGCTACGTTAAAAAAACTTAATATTCAATCGATTGATGCTGAGTTAATTGTAAGTTTAGAAAAAAACTTAAAAAATCGCAGCTTAGGGCTAGATAATGTAGCCAATAATTATTTTGAATATCGCATAGGTTCTGTACCTGTTAAAGGCATGCCTACCGAAGAAAGTGCCAGCCAATATTTAGTTGGCGCGCGTGACATTCTTATTGTTACGGTTTGGGAGCATCCAGAATTAACCAATCCCTTTGCTAATGCCGCAGCGAGCATAGGCGGCACCAGTGCTGCAGCAGGTAGCGGCAGCATTGCAGGCAATAGTAGCGGTGGAGCTATAGGTACTATTGGCGGCACTGGCGGTAATGTGGTCGGGGAAGATGGTACTTTCTTTTATCCTTATGTTGGCATAGTCAAAGCGGCGGGTAAAACGGTTGAAGACATCAGAACCGAACTCACAGAAAAACTCTCTCACTATATCGAAAGAGTGCAATTAGATGTACGGGTAAATTCCTACCGTAGCCAACGGGTTTATGTGGTGGGAGAGGTTAATCAACCGGGTATTCAAACCTTAAAAGATATTCCATTAACGGTGTTAGAAGCCATCAATAATGCCGGCGGTATCAACAGTCAAACGGCTGACTTACGAAACCTCACTCTGACTCGTGACAGCAAAACGTATAGTATTAATCTTTTGTCACTGTATGAAGGCGGTGACATTACCCAAAACGTGTTACTTAAACAGGGTGATGTTCTCAACGTTGCCGACAATCAATTTAATAAGATATTTATTTTTGGTGAAAATACCGTGGGCGGTACGGGTGCCGGACGCTCACGCAGTGTGATTATGAATAAGGGTCGTATGACCTTAACTGAGGGCTTAAGCGAAGCCGGTGGTTTTGACCAAACCACCGCAGATGCCGCGCGTGTTTTTGTGTTTAGAGGCGGTCTTAATAAACCGGAAATTTTCCATCTGGATGCAAAATCTCCAGATGCCTTATTGTTAGCTGAGCATTTTCCATTAGAGCCTCACGATATCATTTATGTAGATAGAGCAGAGGGTATCCGTTGGAATCAAATCATTGCTCAAATTCAACCCACCGTTACTTTGTTGAATGTATTTAACGGTACATTAAATCCCAAACCGCTGAACAATCCACGATGATCACACGAGTAAGCAGAGCATAAACTAGACTATGATTAATACGCACTTAGCTAATAGCCAGCCGCCCGCAAGCTATATTGCCTCTCAAGAAGAGGACGAGATAGATTTGGGTGAATTAATAGCCACTGTGATCGATGGCAAATATGTCATTATATTGATAACCTTGTCTTTTTTAGCACTAGGCGTAGCCAAAGCCTTATTAGATACGCCTATTTACAAGGCTGATGCCTTACTGCAAATCGAAGATAAAGCTAGCGCACTAGATGCACTAGGGTCTTTGACCAATTTGATGGAAACTAAAACCCCTGCTTTAGCGGAAATTGAAATTATTAAATCACGCCTAGTCTTAGGTACTGCTGTTAAAAACCTTAACCTGAATATTATTGCCCAACCCCATTACTTTCCTATTATTGGCAAAGCGATAGCTAGACGTTTTCAACAAGACAATAAAACTAGTGAAGTTGCAACATCCTTGATGGGCTTAGATCACTATGCCTGGGGTGGCGAAGCTATACGCATCGACAACTTGATAGTGCCTAAAGACTGGGCTGACCAGCCATTAATTTTAATAGCTGGCGAACAAGGACAATTTAGTGTCTGGGATGATGATGAACAACTATTTGTAGGCAGTGTGGGTAAAACCATCAGTAAACCCCTAGATGACAGCTTAGAAAAATTTACCTTGTTTGTGTCGTTATTAAAAGCGAGACCGGGCACTCAATTTATAATTAATAAACAATCCTTAACAAATAGCATAGACAATTTAAACAATAATCTTATTATCACTGAAAAAGGTAAAGCCACGGGTATTTTAAGTGCCACCCTAGAAGATACTGATCCTGTGCTTGCTGCACAAACCCTCAATGAAGTAGCTAAAATTTATGTTAAACAAAATGTTGAGCAAAAATCTAAAGAATCACAAAACACATTAGAATTTTTAGACAAACAATTACCCCTGATTAAAGATCAATTGGAAGCTGCAACTAGTGCCTTAAATGATTTTAGAGGCCATAAAGGCTCTATTAATCTAGATATTGAAACCGCAGCCGTACTTGCTGGTGTCGTCGACATTAATACCCAACTGACCGTATTACAACAAAAAAGAGATGAGTTAAGAGGCCGTTTTACGGAATCACATCCAGTTATTATAGCCACCGACAAACAAATTGCCCGCTTACACGAGCAACTTAAAGCCATCAATAAAAAAATTGAAGTCTTACCAGAAACTCAGCGCGTTATCGTCAGATTATCCAGTGACGTACAAGTGTCTACCGAGCTTTACACCACCATGCTCAATAATGCCCAGACCTTAAGAGTTGCTAAATCGGGCACTATAGGCAATGTTAGAATTATTGACGAAGCCGTACTGCCCATGAAACCGATAAAACCCAAAAAGTCACTCATCGTCATGGTGTCTTTTATCTTAGGCTTAATGCTGGGCATTGCTTGGGTGTTTATCGGCAAAGCCTTGCATAGAGGTATTGAAGACCCTGATGAAATTGAAAAAAAGCTTAATATTCCGGTTTACGCCACTATTCCTCATAGTGATGCACAAACCAAACTCAATACCAAACTCACTAAAGGTATTAAACCCAGTAAGGATCAAGCCTTTATTTTAGCGTTAAGCCATAAAGAAGATTTGGCTATAGAGAGCCTTAGAAGTTTACGCACGACCTTACATTTTGCCTTTTTAGAAGCACAGCATAATAATATTATTATGATTACTGGCCCCAGTCCCGGCATCGGCAAAACATTTGTTGCCATTAATCTGGCCGTGGTATTAGCAGATGCCGGCAAAAAAATACTACTCATAGACGCTGATTTACGCAAGGGCTTGACACACCAGAGCTTAGGGCTTATTAGAGAAGACGGGCTATCTGATTTAATTTCAAACAGCATCAGCCTAGAGCTAGCAGTTAGACATATAACGGCTGCCAATATTGATTTTATTTCAACAGGCTCTATACCACCGAACCCCTCGGAACTCTTATTGCATGAGCGTTTTGAACAGATATTGCAAACCTTGGCTCAGCAATATGACCATATTATTATTGATTCGCCGCCCATTTTGGCAGTGACTGATGCCGGCATCATAGGCCGCATCGCCAGCGCCACCTTAATGGTGGTTAAAGCTGGCCAACATCCTTTACGTGAATTAGAACAATGCACCAAACGCTTGGCACAAGCAGGCGTCACGATGAAAGGCATCGTTTTTAATGATTTACCTGAAAACTCATCACGTTATGGCGCGGGTTATGGCTACGGAAAATATGTGTATCGTTACAATTACCAAAAAGAAAACTAACTGTAATTGAATATAGTTTTGACCAGATACCGGTCGGGGTTTCCAATGCCGATCCGGGTTTATAACCCCGACCGAAACGTTTGAATGCCTCAATAATTTTCGAAACGTTAAACGTTAGGAACGGAGTTGCAAACCCGGTTTCGCTTGAGCAAAGCGAAGCCGAACCCAATGCCGGTCGGGGTTTATAACCCCGACCGAAACGTTTGGATGCCTCAATAACTTTCGAAACGTTAAACGTTAGGAACGGGGTTGCAAACCCCGTTCCGCTTGAAGGTTTTTTGTAGAATTGTGGGAGTGGCGCCCTGCGTGGGAACAATTAAATTATTATATTTTCTATCTTTGAAGGGCCCTATGAGCACATACCCAGACGTATTAAACCAATTAAACAAAAAACCTGAAACATGGCTCATAACCGGTGTCGCAGGTTTTATTGGCTCTAATTTACTAGAAACCTTATTAAAAAATAATCAGCGCGTCGTTGGACTTGATAATTTCTCAACCGGCTATGCTCATAATCTTGATCAGGTGAAAGCGGCTGTAACTCCAGAACAATGGCAACAGTTTACTTTAATAGAAGGCGATATTCGTGACCGGAATACCTGTAGACAAGCCTGCGAATCCATAAGCTATGTGCTACATCAAGCTGCATTAGGTTCTGTACCTCGCTCTATCGTCGACCCTTTTAATACTCACGATAATAATATTAGTGGCTTTTTAAACATGCTGATTGCCGCACGAGATACTGGCGTTAAGCGCTTTGTTTATGCAGCCTCTAGCTCTACTTATGGTGACCATCCTGATTTACCCAAAGTAGAAGAGAACATAGGTAAACCACTGTCACCGTATGCGGTGACCAAGCTGGTTAATGAGTTATATGCTCAGGTTTTTGCTACCAACTATGGTTTTGAGTCTATTGGCCTTAGGTATTTTAATGTGTTTGGGCCACGGCAAGATCCCAACGGCAGTTATGCCGCTGTCATACCTAAATGGATCGCTGCCATGATCAGCAATACACCCACTGTCATTAACGGCGATGGCGAAACCAGTCGAGATTTTTGTTACATAGACAATACCGTACAGGCCAATATTCTAGCGGCAGTAGCAGGTAAAGGCGCGGCTAACCAAGTCTATAATGTAGCGGTAGGTGACCGCACCAGCCTTAATCCCGGCATTCCGCACCCCCTCAAGATAGAAAATGATTTAAACTATACGTAGCGGATCATAATCTTTGGAGGCTATCTATGAATGAGGAATCCCTTTACAGTAGTTACAATTTAGATCATCTAGGCCTTGTAGCTGGTATGGTTGACGAATTAGGTTTAGTTGAGCTGATTGATGCCGTGATTATACAAGACCATGAACAACGCGTGGTATCGGTCGGACA
>Ga0214235_1000210_pt1 | contig 30189 bp, 28 predicted proteins | sample TroBogypolimnion_2_FD_153073 | JGI IMG/M metagenome (GOLD analysis project Ga0214235, IMG submission 153073) | Freshwater microbial communities from Trout Bog Lake, WI - 15JUL2008 hypolimnion | ecosystem: Environmental > Aquatic > Freshwater > Lake > Hypolimnion/Profundal zone ... | reverse complement strand
ATTCAAGCTTGAATGCCTTAAAATCAAACATGCATTAAACCATTTCGCACTCAGAACAAAATTGCTTATTCGTGCCAATCAAATAGCCTTTATGGAATTACAGAAGTTGAAGAGTGCGTAAGGTCAGTTAATAATATGTTCATACGTATCTTTAAAATAGATGTAATACTGCTGGCTGATATTTTCAGACTGTAAAATTGTATTGATCACTTCACGTGTCGGCCAGACAGATTTTTTGAGTTCTATAAGTGTACGCTTGAGATTGTGTACCTTTTGAATGCTCTCTTTTGTCGGTGAATACAGTATCTCATCCTCAAGCAATTCTATCTCTTCACCGATTTTTTCCAAAGCGATAAAATACTGATCTACAAGATAATCGATAAGCGCAAAAAAGAGATACTCATTTCCCTCTTTTCTCATTCTCGAATCTTTTTTTTCTATCCGCTTTTTAATCACATCAAAACTCTGCGGCGATTCATCTGCAAAAGAGAGTAAAACATCATCTTTTAGTACGAAAGAGATTTGTGAAAATTTCAAGCCATCTTCTGTATATTGCACGTATTTAAGTATCGCAAAAAGGTAATCTTCATATTCCTCAGCCATTGGACGATGTGCGACTGAAAGAATATCTTCAACTGCAAGCGGGTGGATATTGAAAAACTGACAGATCTGTGATATAGCATTTTGATCACTGATGGGTTCTACATGTAACCACATAGGAGCAATGAACTCTTTGGACTCATAATCATTTTTAACGCATTGAAAATCATTACATGTACGGATTATTACTTCGTCTGTATTGTACTTTATGGTAGTGATTTGCGGATAACTGACACTGCGCGAACCTGTATAAATCGCGCTTCCTGGAGCGAGTCCGACTTTTTCTGTCATATTTTTTTCCATAAATAAAGTTAAAAGGATTGTAGCAGAACTGTTGTTAACGTTTAAAAAGAGGTTTTGCACCCAAAGGGCACTTCGCATGTAAGGCAGCGCTTACATGCGAAGAAGTTATAATCCCGCAGATTCTACGATTTTAGCCTGATGGTCTGTGATAAGAGGCTCGATGATCTCATCAAGTAATCCTCCACCCATAATCTCATCGAGTCTATAAAGCGTTAGAGTGATACGATGGTCAGACATACGGTTTTGAGGATAGTTGTAGGTACGAATACGTCCGCTTCTATCTCCAGTTCCGACTTGTACTGCGCGCGCTTCACTGTCTTTAGCTTGGAGTTCTTGCATCTGCATATCATACAAACGCGCTTTAAGAACTTTCATCGCTTTTTCTTTGTTTTTATGTTGCGATTTTTGATCTTGATTGGTTACCACGATACCTGTTGGCAAGTGGGTTATACGAACAGCTGAGTCGGTAGTGTTAACACTTTGTCCGCCACATCCGCTTGAACGCATAACATCGATTTTCAGATCATTTTCGTTGATAGTGACTTCTACATCATCCACTTCTGCCATAACGGCAACAGTGATCGCTGATGTATGGACACGTCCCTGAGATTCAGTTGCCGGAACACGCTGTACTCTATGAGTACCGCCTTCATATTTCAACCGACTGTAAACCTGTTCACCTTTGATAAGTGCAATAACCTCTTTATACCCGCCCGATTCTGATGGAGATGTGCTTAAAAGCTCAACTTTCCATCCACGGTTTTCGGCATAACGAAGATATGCATCAAAAAGATCCCCAACAAAAATAGCCGCTTCATCTCCACCAGCTCCAGCACGAAGCTCAATGATGGTATTTCTATCATCATTTGGATCTTTTGGAAGTAAAAGCAGTTTTATATCCTCTTCTATCTCATCTACCTGAGGTTCAAGCTCTTTGAGTTCCTCTTTTGCCATATCTGACATTTCAGGATCACCAAGCATAGATTTCGCATCTTTAATTTGTGCAAGAACAGATTTGTATTCATTTGCTTTATCAACGATTTTTGAGAGTGAAGATTGTTCTTTGGAGAGGTCTGTCATCCTTTTGATGTCAGAAGTGATATCAGGGGAACTAAGCAAATTGCCTAGTTCATTATAGCGGTTGATAAACGGATTGAGTTTATCTGATAGCATTTAATTCCTGATTATAGAGCGTTTACAGCTTTATGTAGACGACTTACTTTTCTAGCAGCAGTTTCTTTTTTCAAGATACCTTTGCTTACAAACGTGTGAAGTTGTTTATTTGCAACTTTGAAAGCAGCTTCTGCTTCTGTTTTGTTCCCTGCATCGATTGCAGAACGAACATCTTTAACGATGTTTTTAAGACGTGTACGGTAAAAACGATTACGTTCTGTACGAACGATAGTTTGGCGAATACGTTTTAAAGATGACTTATGATTTGCCATATAATGAGTCCTTCTCATAAAATTTAGTGTCGAATACTAGCTTAAAAATAATTAAATTTAAGTTAAAGCTAAAGTAAATCGTCATTTTTATTTGAATATGCTAAAATACTGCCACTTATTGAAGAGGATTTTGTATGAAACTTTTTGGAACTGATGGTGTAAGAGGACAAGCTGGAAGCTTTTTAACAGCTGGACTTGCTATGAGACTAGCGCAAGCGGCAGGTGTTTACTTTAAAAAAAATGCAAAAACAAAACGCATACTTGTAGGTAAAGATACAAGAAGAAGCGGTTATATGATAGAAAATGCAATTGTAAGCGGACTCACGTCTGTGGGATATGATGTCATTCAAATCGGGCCGATGCCTACTCCTGCCATCGCTTTTTTAACTCAAAATATGCGTTGTGATGCGGGCATTATGATCAGTGCATCCCATAATCCTTTTGATGACAATGGAATCAAATTTTTCGATTCACGCGGAGATAAATTTTCTATAGAGATCGAAAGAGAGATTGAAGCGATCTATTATGATGATTCAAAAATAGAAGAAGCTTGTGTCGTTGGAAAGAATATCGGTCAAGCAAAACGTATAGATGATGTTATCGGACGCTACATTGTTCAACTCAAAAACTCTTTTCCTACAGAACATACACTTCAAGACATGAGAATCGTTTTAGATGCGGCAAACGGAGCGGGATACAAAGTTGGTCCGACAGTTTTAGAAGAGCTTGGCGCAGAGGTAATCGTACTTCATGATAAGCCAGATGGTTTTAATATCAATGAAGATTGCGGCGCTTTACACACAAAAGATCTTTGTAGTGCTGTGAAAAAATACAGAGCCGACCTTGGAATCGCACTTGATGGCGATGCGGATAGAGTCGTGATAGTCGATGAAAAAGGCGAAGTTGTAGATGGCGATCAGCTTATCGGCGCACTTGGAATGTATTTACATAAACAGAAGAAGCTAAAAGGTGATGGTATTGTTGCAACTGTTATGAGCAATCAGGCTCTTGAAGATGCTCTTGAGAAAGAGGGACTAAAACTTTATAGAAGTGATGTGGGCGATAAAAATGTTTTAGATATTATGAAAAAAGAGCGTATCAATTTTGGTGGAGAACAAAGCGGGCATATCATTATGCATGATTTTGCAAAAACAGGTGATGGCTTAGTAAGTGCACTTCAAGTTTTAGCACTTATCCTCTCAAAAAAATCTCCTGCTTCTAAGGTATTGCGTCCATTTGAACTTTACCCTCAAGAACTTGTCAATATTAATATTAAGCAAAAGAAACCACTAGGAGAGATAGAAGGTCTCTCTGAGATCCTAGCAGAACTCGATAAAGATCATATCCGTCATCTTATAAGATACTCTGGAACAGAAAATAAACTTCGTATCTTACTTGAAGCAAAAGATGAGAAAAAAATGAACGTTGCTATGAAAAATATCGTCGATTTTTTAGGTTCTAAACTCAATGCGTAATAGTTCTTATAAGCTTATAATCACCCTCATTCTCTCTATGTCGGTAATCTTTTTAGCCGATCAGGCTATTAAAGAGTTTTTTCTCTCCAAAGCGATGGAGATGTACTCAGTCCCTGAAGCGTTTCTTTACACACACGCCGTAGATCTTTATGAAACAGCTTATGTCAACATGCGCCTTGTGTTTAACTATGGAGTTGCCTTTTCTATGTTTTCTTTTTTAGAAAGCTCTTTGAAATGGATACAGTTTTTACTCATTTCAGGCGCTTTTGTTTATATCATACGTCTAAATAAAATGTGCTACGCCCTTCCTTCAGGTATTCTGATCGGAGCTGGTTTATCAAATATATATGACAGATTTATTCATGGAGGCGTGGTTGATTATGTGTACTGGCACTACGGATTTAGCTTTGCAATTTTCAACTTTGCAGATGTTATGATAGATCTGGCTGTTGCGTGGATACTGCTCTTAAATCTTAAACCACGTCTTTGCAAATAATTTAGGTTAAAGAACTTTTTAGGTATTATTGCCCAAAATTATCACAATATAAAGTCCCACACTGCGGACATAAAGGAAACTGATGAATATCAACGCTAAAAAAATTGATGCAGCAAACGCTACAATAGAAGCGACTATCGCTAATGAAGAGATTCAATCAAATGTAGAAAAAATAGCTAAAGAGCTTAGTAAAACTGCGAAAGTAGCTGGTTTTAGAAAAGGTAAAGTGCCTTTGAGTGCTGTGAAAAAACAGTATGGCGAAAAACTGAGCCAAGACGCTGAATCTCAAAGTTTACGTGATGCTATGGCTCAAGGTTTGAAAGATCTAGGCGTTGCAAACGAAGCACTTATGGGTGAACCTCAAATCACTAAATTTGAAAAAGGTGCTGATTCTATCGAAGTGGCTATCAAAATCGCTATGCGTCCAGAGATCGAACTTGGCGAATACGCTGCAATGGTTGAAGATTTTGAAAAACCAGCTGTTAGTGATGAAGAAATTACTGAGCGCATCAAAAATTTAGCTGATTCAAACGCTGCACTTGTTGATGTAGCTGAAGATCGCGCACTTGTTCTTGGTGACACTGCAAATATCAACTTCGAAGGTTTCTTAGATGGCGTTGCTTTTGATGGCGGAAAAGGTGAAAACTTTTCACTTTCCCTTGGTTCTGGTCAATTTATCCCTGGATTTGAAGAGCAACTTGTTGGTTTGAAAAAAGATGAAGAAAAAACTATCAAAGTAACTTTCCCAGAAAACTACGGCAGTGATAAACTTGCAGGTAAAGAAACAGAATTCGCGATCAAAATAAATTCTATTCAAGAAAAAGCAGAAGTAGCCCTTGATGATGAGTTAGCGAAAAAAATGCTTCCAGGTGAAGAAGATGCAACTTTTGATAAACTCAAAGAGCAAGTAAAACTTCAAATTGAAAGTGAAAAATTGACTCAACTTTACAATGATGAACTAAAACCAAAACTTTTAGAAAACATGGTTGCTAAGCTTGCATTTGCAATCCCTGAATTTGTTGTAGAACAAGAGATGGATATGGCTTTAAACAAAAAAGCGCAAACAATGAGCGAAGAAGAGATCGCTGAACTTAGAGAAAATGCTGATAAAGTAACAGAAGTTCGCGAAACTTTCCGTGATGATGCAACAAATAGTGTAAAAGCAACATTTATTATCGATGCACTAGCAAGAGCTGAAAAAATATCTGTTAATGAGCAAGAAGTTATGCAAACTATCTACTTTGAAGCGATGCAAATGGGTCAAGATCCACAACAAGCTTACAATCACTACCAAACTTCAGGATACCTTCCAGCTATCCAAATGGCAATGGTAGAGGACAAAGTTTTGAGCAAATTGCTTAACTCAAAGATAAAAGACGTATAAGATGAGTTATATTCCTTATGTAGTAGAAAAATCTGGGCGCGGAGAGCGCTCTTATGATATCTACTCACGCCTTTTAAAAGATCGTATTGTTATGCTTAGTGGTGAAGTTAATGATGCTGTCGCTTCAACTATTGTCGCTCAATTTTTATTTCTTGAAGCGGAAGATCCTGAAAAAGATATCTATTTCTATATTAACTCTCCAGGTGGAGTTGTAACTTCAGGAATGGCAATCTTTGATACAATGAACTACATCCGTCCAGATGTTGCAACTATTTGTATCGGTCAAGCTGCTTCTATGGGTTCATTTTTACTTAGTTCTGGAGCAAAAGGTAAGCGTTATGCGCTTCCACATGCAAGAATCATGATCCACCAACCTTTAGGTGGTGCGCAAGGACAAGCTTCTGATATCGCGATCCAAGCCAAAGAGATCCTTCGCATGAAAGCTGAACTCAATGATATTTTGGCAAAAAATACAGGACAAGATGTCGAAAAACTTGAAAAAGATACAGATAGAGATAACTTCATGAGTGCAGAAGAGTCTAGAGAATATGGTATTATTGATGAAGTTTTAACAAAAAAAGAAAAAGAGTAGAATAACATCATGTCTAAGCCATTAAGAAAACGTAGAGATATTACAAACATCCCCTCTGAAAGTCCTAGTACCTCTTCAGTGGGCAATGTAAGCTCTAGTAATTTTAATGATCCAAGCAGTGATGTGGAGCTGTATGCAAAAGAGGTTTTAAACGCTCTTTTAAAAGACAGTCTCCCTCCGACACCAAATAATTTTTCCCTCTATTTTGACAGAATACTTGAAGACAAAAGTGAAACTCTTAGAAAACAGATAAAATCCATCCTTCAGCTCGAAGAAAACAGCAATGATGAGACTACTATTGAATTAGAAAACACTCTTAAGCAAGGTTTTGTTTCTGTAAAAAATATCCTGACCGTTTCCGCAGGCCTTTATAAAAATATGGCCTTAATGTCGAAAATCCTTGTTAAAAGAAAAGATGAGTTACAAAATAAAGAAACATCCAATGTACTAAGCGTTGTCAATGCCCTCGAGACAGATCTTACTAAATTAGATGATATCTTAAAAAAACAGATTGATAATCTCAAGACTTTATATGAGCAAACAGCGACCATCGTAAAAAATGTAGAAAACGAAACAATTTTTGATAACAAATATGGAATCTACAATAAAAGATATCTTCTTAGTAAGATCACTCAGGAGATACAGCTCATTAAAGAGTTTAAACATCATAGCAGTCTTATTATGATCGAACTTTCAAGAGAACTTATACAGGATAAAAGCAACGAAAGAGCACTCTCTCTTATGACGAGAACTATTGCAAGATTACTCCTAAAAACATCCAGAAGAAGTGATATAGTTGCCCACTACGGAAACGGAGTTTTTTGTATGCTGTTAAAACATACAGACACTGAGAGTTCTATAAAAGCTGCCCAAAGACTAGTTGAACTCGTCCATAACAGTAACTTTTTCTTAGCCGATAAAGAGATAGAACTAAGTGTTTCCATTGGTGTCACTCCCGTCTCCATCACATTAACAACCGAAGAGATTGTCGTAAATGCCCTTAAAGCTATGGAAAAGGCATATAAAAATCCAGACATTAGCTATGCATTAATTTCAAATGAGTAAAGATTATGAACCTAACAATACTTACCTATCCAGATAAAAGATTAAAACAGATTTCCAAAGATGTGGCAGTTTTTGACGCAAAATTACACCAACTACTAAATGAAATGAATAAAGTTATGCTTGGCTCTAATGGCATTGGATTAGCTGCCATTCAAGTCAATTTCCCTCTCAATATCTTAATACTAAATATCCCAAATAGTGATGGAGATCAGCCTCCTGAGAACTTAATGGAGATTATCAATCCAGTAATCATCAAGAAAAATGGAACAACTTCTTATCAAGAAGGTTGTTTAAGTGTACCTGGTTTCTATGAAGATGTAGATCGCTTTGAAACGGTTAGCATTAGCTATCAAGACAGACATGGGAATACAAAAACTTTAGATGCTGATGAACTGCTTAGTATCGCTATTCAGCATGAGATGGATCACCTAGCTGGTAAACTTTTTATAGAAAAGCTCTCTTATTCAAGACGTAAAAAATTCGAAAAAGAGTATAAACGTGCCTTAAAAGAGAAAAAAGAGGAATATTAATAAATATTTCATTTTGCAATAAAATTACTTTTTTTCTCTCAACATGCTACGCTTACATGTAAAGTCTGTAAGTGTAAGGAGTTGCTGTGAAACATGTCAAATGTGCAACATACGAAGGAATCGAAGCCAAAGTGGTTGAAGTTGAATCGAGTCTCACAAAAGGTCTTCCATCTTTTAATATCGGGAATTGCATCAACATCTATAAACGAGTCAAAAGAACGTGTTAAATCTGCATTACTCACAAGTAACTACACATTTCCTCCAAAACGTTTTGTTATCAGCTTAACTCCAAGTGCAAAAAGCAAGGAAGTCATTTCGATTTGAGCATCGCTCTTTTACTCCTTATGGATAGTGAAGAGATCGATATCTCAGAATGGTTTGTTTTTGGGGAACTCAGTCTTGATGGAAAAGTTCGAGAAAATGGCTACCTTTATCCACTTATTCTCTCTTTAGCAAATCAGCAACTCATCACAAAAGCCATTGTTCCAAAAGAGAGTCTTGAAAAACTGACGAAGATAGCAAATGTGGAGTTTTATGGAGTTTCACATATCAATGAAGCATTGGAAATTTTAAAAGACACCTCAGGTCAATTTGCACCAAGCCAATCCTCCGCCATCATACATAAATACATAACAACGCAGGAACCGCTTTATTTTCATAGTGAATATAAATATGATTTTAAAGATGTGAAGGGGCAGAGTATTGCAAAACGAGCTGCACTTATATCTGCAGCAGGCTTTCACAATATTTTACTTGAAGGAAGTCCAGGATGCGGAAAATCGATGATCGCACAAAGACTACGTCATATTCTGCCTCCACTCAGCACAGCTGATATCTTAGATATAGCAAAACTACAAGCTTTAGATGGATATGAGCCAGATTTTATCCCGCTTCGTCCATTTCGCTCACCGCATCATACTTCTACAACTGCGAGTATTTTTGGTGGAGGTTCTCATAATGCAAAAATCGGAGAAGTGGGACTTAGTCACAACGGGATTCTCTTTTTTGACGAACTTCCACACTATAGTAAAAATATCTTAGAAGCACTCAGAGAGCCTCTGCAGGACAATCAGATCCGTATTTCACGCGTCAACTCGAAAGTTGAATATCCAGCCTCATTCTTATTTGTATCTGCTATGAATCCTTGCCCATGCGGTAATCTCCTCGATACTTCTAAAGAATGCAGATGTAGCGAACTTGAGATTCAAAGATACAAGAACCGTCTTTCTGATCCATTTTTAGACCGTATCGACCTTCATGTCACTATGCAAAATGTCACTTTGAGTGATACAAGCGATGTCACCTCGACACAGCTTCATAGCAAAGTTTTACGTACTATAGAGTTCATAGCAGCACGTGGACAAAAAAGCTTTAATGGAAAAATGGATGATGAAGAGGTAGAAAAATACTGTACCATGAATGATGAAGCCAAAGAGAGTTTAGAAAATGCCGTACATCGCTTTTCACTCTCATTTAGAGCAATAAAGAAAGTACAAAAAGTTGCAAGAACGATTGCAGATTTGGATCAGAGTCAAATGATACGAAAAAAAGATGTACTCGAAGCGCTAAGTTATAGAAGAAGATAGTCTTTACATGTAAGTAGATATCGTTACATGTAAAGTTTCTTGAAGATTATAAGAAAGTTGTTACCGCTTTCGTCACTAAAAAACCACCGATTACTAACCATGCAAACATCGCTGCACCCGTATAAAGTGGAGCAATACCAAGACCTTTAAACTTCGCAAAACGAGTTCCCATACCAAGAGCAGTCATAGCCATCGTAAGTAAAAAAGTATCGACTTCATTTACTGCAGAGATAATCCCATGAACAGTTTCAGCGATCGCTGCACCACCGCCAGTTAAATACATCTCAATAATAGAGTTCACACCGGCCATACCGATAAAATAAACTGCAAACCAAGGAATTACTAGTTGTACGGCACCAGCAACAGAACCACTTTTCTTCGCTTGATATGAAAGGTAAAGACCCAAAACAATCAGCATTGGAGCAATCATAATAACACGAGTCATCTTCACAATAACAGCACTGTTTGCCATATCAATCGGAGCATTTGGAATAGAAAATGGAACCGCAACAACTTGTGCAACTTCATGGATTGTTCCACCCGTATAAATACCAAACTGTGCTGGTGTCAAATGCAAGAAACCAGATGCTGGCTCAATAATCGTTTGATACATAACAGGATACAAAAACATAGAAACTGTTCCAAAAAGAACAACCATACTAACAGCAACTGCTGTTTTATGTCCCTCAGCTTTTAAAACTGGTTCTGTTGCCAAAACTGCAGCAGCACCACAAACAGCGGCACCCGATGCCGTAAGCATTGAAGTATCAAGATCCATTTTAAATATCTTGTGTCCTATCCATGTTCCGAAAATAAACGTTGTACTCAGCATGATAAGAGAAACTAAAAATCCGTCCATACCAACTGCGGCGATTTGTTGAAACGTAATACGAAAACCATAAAACACGATCGCAAAACGAAGAATTTTCTTTCCAGAAAATACAATACCTGTTTCCCACTCTTTTGGAAAATGATTATGCAAAGTATTTGCATAAAAAATACCTATGACGATACCCACAACAAGTGCGGAAATCCCTAAGCCTTTGATTGGACCGAGTGCTGCGATATAAGTAGCTGAAGCCGCTACTAACGCAACAAATATAATTCCGCTAATTGTCCCTTTGCGGTTTGCTGGAGAAAATGCCATTAAATTCCTTTATATATAATTTGTGATTATATTCTATTTATTATAATAAATCTAATAAAATATATTTTATTTTTTATTCAAAATTATTTAACATTAATATCAAGTTTTGTCTTAACCTCTTTTGTCGTCTCTTGCGTTGCTTGTACTGGAGCAAATATGATTCGAGTTGGATCTATTTTTTGTTTGACTACTAGATACTCAGAGATCACTTTTGCTCTTGAAGCAGCAAGCGTTTTTAACTCATCTTCACTCACGGGCATAAAACTACTGTCCTCAACTGCGAGTTTTGCCGTATACTCTTCATTGAACTCTTTAATATCTTTATACTGCTCTTTAAATTTATTTTTTATATTGTTTAAATTATCACGTGTTGAGTTTTTAAGAAAGATCCCCTCAAGCATCTCTGCATTTAAAGCATTTCTTCGCTCTTCCTCATTTGTCGCACCACTTTTTTTCACGATCAAGTCGATCAATTTTTGTGTTTGAATCGCTTTTTTATCTGTATTTGTATCATAAGTAACTCCAACACTCAGAGATATACTGAGACGTTTTTGCAAAGCTTTTGTAATGTTATCCAGCTTTTCAATCTCAGGAGGGAGTAACACTGTCTTACCCGGCTCAAAATCTATCGATTGTAAGTTATCCCCGTTAAATCCTAGCATTGACCCTAAAAGTCTAAAAGGGGCGGTAACCGCTTTGGTGACTAAATTACCAAGAACTTTCCAAACCATCGCTCCATATCTAAAATCAGGATTATTAAGATCGCCTTTGATAGGCAGATCGATATCTATAACGCCATCACTATCTTCTAAAAGAGCAACTGCGAGGCGAAGCGGCCAAACAGTAATACTTGGATCTTTAACGGTTTCACCAAGCTTAATATGCTTAATAACAACGCTATTTGCAGCATCAAGTTTGCCATCATTTATTTTATATCCGAGCTTAACAAAAAGTTTGCCATCATCTATTTTATACCCTGCAAATGTTGCCGAGTAGGCTGTAAGGTTATTGAGAGCTAAATTACTAAAATTCACATTCATATCTGTATATTTTTTAGGATTTGCCGCATTGATGGAACCTTGGATTTTTGCAGAACCATATTGGTCTACAACACCGTCAAGATCGATATTACTTGTCTCATTTGGTTGAGAAGAAACCCCATAAATTTTTCCATTAAGATCATGGATGTGTGTTTTAAATACATAAAAAAGAGATTGATCCATAAAATCTGCGCTCCCATTTTTCACTGTAATATCCATAATCTTTATCGGAAGCGGTTCTGATTTTTTGGCTGTTTGTTTTGAGGCCATAGATGTGTTGTGATCGACTTTTGCGGGTTTCATGAGTTTCGCAAAGTTGATCGTTTTATTTTGATCAATCATTGTGTTTGCATAGAGTGAATCTATAAGGACTTTATCAATATAAAGCCTGTTTGGTGCATAATCAAAAGTATATCCAAGATCAAGTTTATTAAATGATGTTATTAGTGTATGATCTCTGCTATCTTTCAATATTATTTTTTCAAGTCCAAAGTTCCCCTTCGCGTTCATTTTCGGCGATTTTGAAACGCTGTTAAAACTCTCTTTACCATTGACACTTAAAGCACCATCTTCTATGCTTAGATAGGTGTAAGGGTTGATATTTGGATTTAAAAACTTTAATCCAAACGTGTTTATAGCAAACTCTCCTTCTTGTCTGAGTGGCTCACGCTGAAGTTTTCCAGCCAAGCTAATCGAGCCTGTTTGATTGATATGTGTACGGATATCATACTTAAACCAGCTTTTTGCATCCAAGTCAAAATCGCTTACATGTAAGAGGAAATTGTTAAGCTTTATCGTTTGATTTGGCTTGATGTTTGTATCTGTCAAAGCAAGAGCCGAGCTGTTTACATCAAAGTTTTTGAGTAGAAATTTTGGCTTACTTGTTTTGGATGTTGCCTCAGCTGCGCTAAAACTCTCCGAGCCACTCAAACTTAAAGCTCCATCAGCTTTGATGGGAGCAGTATATTTTGCAATATATGGGTTTAAAAATTTGGATGTAAGGTTTGTGATGGAAAATTCACCCTCTTGTTTGAGCGGCTTTAGCTGTACTTTACCACTTGCTCCAAGAGCTGTCTCATAATTTAGATCTGTATGAAAATCGTAACTTAACCAACCATCTTTTCCAAGGACGAGATCGCTTACATGTAAAGATACATTTTCAAGAGCGATAAGCTGTGATGGCGTAAGCATAGTGTCGTTAAGAATTATTTTCGAACTCTCTAAAGCGAGTTTATCGAGAGTGACCTTCCACGGTTTTGTTTCATTTTTATCTTCTGCTTCAGGCTTATCTGAAGTTTTATTGACTTTTATATACTCTTGCCAATCGATTTTATTGCCTGCGAGTCTTTGCGCTTTAAGATCCACTCCGTTAATCATAACAGCTTCTACATGCACCTCTTGTTGTAAGGGTAAAGCGCTAATTTTATTCACTTGTAATGTTGCGATACTTAAAATATCTGATGGTTTATTTTTAGCTTTTATTCTCAACCCTGAAAGACTCACTGAACTATTATCGATTTTTAGATTTTTGAGCTCATCGAGATCGACATGATATTGGACGTAAGTGCTAAGTTTGCCATCTGCGATTTCGATATTGAGCATATCTTTTATATATTTCCATCCAGAGTAGAGCGTAACTGATTTTAAATCTAGAGTTCCATCAACAACAAAGGGAGAGATAGATTTTATACTGTTTACAAGCTCAAAGCTACCTCCATTATTAAAATCAAATTGCAACACAGAAGAGCCTACTTTTGTACTCTTCTTTCCAGTATCAATATTTTTGATCTTAAATTCTAGATTATTGAGAGCCATTTTATATGGAGAGGTTTTTGTATAATCTTCATAAGCGATTGTTCCATCTGTCACTGCCAAATCATCAAGAATGAAACGAAAATCTTTTTTTGAAGCAGTTTTGTTTTGATCTTTTGAAGGTTTTGCAATGTTGAGAAGATTAAGCTTTTTATCTTTTGCATATACAACATCTAAAAAAGGCTCTTGAAGTTCTACACTTTTTACATGTATCGTTTTATCTAAAAGAGCCAATACTTGCAGATTGACATTAAGCTCACGAAGTGAAAATATCTTCTTTTTCTCAGTCGAATCAAGCTCTACTGAGCCCAGTTTTACTCGAAAAGTATATGGATTAAAGCTAGCTGTTGCGATAGAAAGCTTCCCGTTGATCTTTTCATTGGCGATTTCAATAACTTTCGTTTTGATAAGATAGGGGACTAAAAAAAAGCCAGCTAAAGTATAAAGTGCCACTAAAATATAAACTGATCTTCTAAAAAATTTCATCATAACTCACCTCAGTTTTTATAACATTTTATCCAATAAAGAGTGAAGTATACATGTAAAAGGGGATTTTTCGCCATTTCTGACAAAATGAAGTGTTAAGCATAGGAAAACCTATGCTTTATTTAAAGAGTTTTACCTTCTATTTGATCGGGAGAAGGTACATATTATAATAACGACCTTCAAAAATAGGCGGCTTTTCCATTGTTGCTACATCTTCAAGCATTGGCCATACACGAAGTAAAACTTCTTTACCAGCTTCTGGATGCGCCATTTCACGACCGCGAAGGAAAACGCGAAATTTCACATGTTTGCCTTCTGCTAAAAATTCTCTTGCATGTTTTACTTTGTAAGAGATATCATTTTCAGCGATTTTTACAGAAAGTTTGATCTCTTTAACATCGATCTTCGTCTGGTTTTTGCGCTGTTCTTTGAGTTTTTTCTCTTCTTGGTATTTGAACTTACCGTAGTCCATAATTTTCGCGACCGGTGGTTTAGCAGTCGGAGCGATAAGAACTAAATCAAGTCCCATTTGATTCGCTTTTTCCATAGCTTCATCCGTAGATATAATACCTAAAGATTCGCCACCATCTACGTTACAACGTACTTCAGGGACTCTGATATCGTCATTCATTATGACACGGTCTTGTTTTTTGATCAAAAATTTACCTCGTTTATTTTAGTTTGTATAAGCGAAATAAATTCTGCTTCGCTTAGGTTATATTGTTCACGCGTTCTTCTGTCTCTTATGGCAATCGTTTTGTTGGCAACTTCTTCGTCACCCAACACGATAATCATAGGAACACGCGCCTTCTCAGCCGTACGGATACGTTTGTTCAAGCTATCATTTTTAGAATAGATCTCACTGTCTGCACCGATATCAAGCAGTTTATCTGCCAACTCTTTAGCATATGCGTTATGAGTTTCTGCAATTGGAACGATCGCAACCTGCGTAGGTGCGACGAACATTGGAAACTCCCCAGCATAGTGTTCCGTCAATATACCAACAAAACGCTCAAAAGAACCTAAAATTGCTCTATGAATCATAACAGGTTGAATTTTATCGTTATCATCTCCTGTATATTCAAGCTCAAATCTCTGTGGCAAGTTAAAGTCTAACTGGATAGTTCCACACTGCCACTCACGCCCGATAGCATCGGTTATCTTGATATCAATTTTTGGTCCGTAAAATGCTCCGCCGCCCTCATCTATCTCATAAGCAAGACTGTGTTTGTCCATCGCATTTTTTAGCGCCTGTGTAGATATTTCCCACACAGCATCATCGCCCACGGCTTTTTCGGGTTTTGTAGAGATCATCATTTTATAATCAAAATTAAAAGTTGTCATAATTTTATCGACAAAATCCACAACTTCTATAATTTGCTCTTCAACTTGTGCCGCTGTACAGAAAATATGCGCATCATCTTGAGTAAATTCACGAACACGAAAAAGCCCGTGAAGTGCACCTGTCATCTCATGACGGTGAACAACACCATATTCAAAATATTTTAGAGGAAGATCGCGGTATGAACGAAGATCCTCTTCATATACTTTAATATGTCCGACACAGTTCATCGGTTTGATACCAAACTCGATTTTTTTGTCTTCTGACTCTTCTATCTGAGTGAAGTACATATTTTCGCCGTAGTTTTGGTAATGTCCTGAAACTTTCCAAAGATCACTTTTAAGCATCTCAGGTCCGCGAACCGGTTCATAACCACGTTTTCTGTGTGCCTTAAAGAGCAGTTGCTCCAAACGGCTTCTAAGACGCGCGCCAGCAGGAAGCCAGAGTGCAAAACCAGAACCTACCTCTTCACGAAAAGAGAAAAGTTTCATCTCCGCACCGATCTTTCTATGGTCACGTTTTTCAGCTTCTGCCATCATATCAAGATAGTTTTTGAGTGCTTCTTTATCTGCAAATGCAATTCCGTAAATACGAGTAAGCACCTCATTTTTAGAGTCTCCACCAAGATATGCGCCAGCGATTTTCATCAGTTTAAAGTATCTGATAAATCCAACATTTGGCAAGTGAGGTCCACGGCAAAGATCTTCAAAATCACCTTGTTTATAGATAGAAACCGTCTCACTTGGAATGCGTTTCATAACTTCAAGCTTCAAATGGTCGTTTGCAAATTTAACTTTTGCTTCATCCATAGAGATATCATATTTTTCTATCTCTGTTTTTTTCTTTGCAAGATTAAGCATCTCTTTTTCTATCGTTTTAAGATCAGCTTCTCCGATAGTCGCAGAGGTTTTAAAATCATAATAAAATCCCTCTTTTACAACCGGCCCGACATAAAACTCAGCGTCAGGATAGAGTGATTTGATAGCTTGTGCCATTAAGTGCGCCGTCGAGTGACGTAAAACTTCTAATGACTCTCTTGAGTTATCTAGTTCTATCGCCTCACCCTCTATACCAAGCACTTTTGCAGTCTGCAGGTCAACAATTTCATCATTGTATTTCAATGCGATTCTATTCACGAATATTATCCTATTAAAGCATACCAAAAGTGGGTATGCCGATTTTTAAAATTTTTGCATTATGCCTAAATATTGCTTTATATCGGATGAATTTTAGAAAGAAACCCTTATATGTAAGGGTTGTGCAGTAGCTTATTTATAGTAGTTTTTAACGCCGCTCATCGTTCTACCCATATTAAGCAAAACCATATCAGCGACCACGATTGCGGCCATCGCTTCACACACGATAGTTCCGCGGATTGCGACACATGGATCATGTCGCCCTTTGAGTGAAAAATCAACCTCTTCATTGTTACATGTAAGCGTATGTTGCTCTTGAAAGATTGATGGTGTCGGTTTGAAATAGACGTTTAAAATAATATCTTCGCCATTTGTGATACCGCCTAAAATTCCACCTGCATGATTGGTAAGAAAACCATTTGCTCGAATCTGGTCATTATTTTGTGAACCTAGCTTCGTCGCACTGATGATGCCATCGCCTATTTCAACCGCTTTGACGGCATTAATTCCCATCATCGCATCTGCTAAAATCGCATCCATTTTATAGTACATCGGTTCACCAAGTCCGATCGGTGCATTTTTAATCACAACACGAGAAACTCCACCGACGGAATCATGAGCATCTTTTGCCTTGAGTACGGCCTCTTTTTGCGCCTCTTCAACAGAAGCATCAAGAGCATAAATGATACTTTCTTTTGCATATTCATAATCAAAATTAGTCGCTTGTATGCCATCAATCGCACAGATTCCGCTTACTATTTCAACGCCCAACTCTTGCAACATCAGTTTTGCGATAGCTCCAGCTGCCACGCGAGCGGCTGTTTCTCTTGCAGATGAGCGTCCTCCGCCTCGATAATCACGAATTCCGTATTTATGAAAATAAGTAAAATCCGCATGTCCGGGACGAAACACATCTTTGATGTTTGAGTAGTCTTTTGATTTTTGATCTGTATTGTAGATCACCATCGCGATGGGTGTTCCAGTGGACAAGCCCTCAAAAACACCGCTGAGGATTTCAACTTTATCATCTTCTTTACGTGCTGTTTCAAACTTACTTTTTCCCGGCTTCCGGCGATCGAGTTCACTTTGGATAAATGCTTCATCTATAAGAAGTCCAGCAGGAACACCATCTACGACACAACCAAGCGCTTTTCCGTGAGATTCTCCAAAAGTTGTGAAACTAAATCTTTGTCCAAAGCGGTTCATACATGTTCCTTTTGTAAAATCTCTATCGCAGTAAATGCTGCTTCTTGTTGTGCTGCTTTTTTACTTTTGCCCAACGCTCTTGCATACTCTTTACCCTCGATGATAACAGCGACTTCAAACTCTTTTTTATGATCAGGGCCGCTGCTGCCTACAAGGCGATACTCTGGAGTTTCACTAAATCTTGCTTGTGTGAGTTCCTGAAGTGTTGTTTTATAATCACGAAAAAGTGAATCAAGAGAGATCTCTTCATAATTTTCTTCAAGCAAAGAGATCATAATCTCTTGAACTTTATGCAATCCTGCTTCAAGATAGATTGCGCCCATCAACGCTTCAAAGGCATTGGATAAAAGTGAAGGTTTTGTTCGCCCTTCATTGTTTTCCTCAGCATTGGACAAAAAGATATGTTCTCCTAGTCCAAGTACATTTGCAAGCTTATTGAAGCCGTTTTCATTGACAAGTGACGCGCGGATCTTAGAGAGTTTTCCCTCATCTGAAGTTGGAAAGTTTTTGTACAGATACTCACCGACGATGAGATCTAAAACTGCATCTCCCAAAAATTCAAGACGCTCATTATCGTAGGGCTGTTTATAGCTTTTATGTGTCAGCGCTTCGATAAGGAGCTGTTTGTTTTTAAATGTATACCCAAGTTGTTTCTCTAAAGAATCCATAGTGCTCTCTTCCTTTATTTTAATTGATCTTTTTGCTTTTGCGCTTGCTCTTTTGCAAGTAGATCACATTTTTCATTTTCATCATGTCCATTATGCCCACGAACCCAAGTTGCTTTTATCTTATGCGGTTTTGAGACTTCAAGATAATCAGTCCACAAATCTGGATTTTTTACCTTTTTAAAATCTCTTGCAATCCATCCGCCGAGCCATTCATTGATCCCTTTGACTACATAAGAAGAGTCAGAGATCACCTCGACTTGACAAGGCTCTTTCAGTGCACGAAGCCCTTCAATAACGCCAAGAAGCTCCATACGGTTATTTGTCGTATGAGCTTCTCCGCCGCTTATGATCCGTTCTTTGTCGTTATAACGGAGGATAGCTCCATATCCGCCTGGTCCAGGGTTGCCAAGCGCACTTCCATCACTGAAAAGAGTTATTGTTTTCACTGTATTCCTTCGAGATAATCGGTTCGCTCATCACTGAATCTATCGCATGACATGAGGGACATCGCTGAAACGCAAAAGGGTAAATCTGCTTACACTCTTTGCAGATATACTCAAAATTCAGTGTCGCACCTTTATAATCAGTTTTTCGAAGATTGATAAGAAGATCAAACTCAAAGACTGAACTGCTTTTTTCTAAGGCGACAAAACCTTTTGCACTGAAAAGTTCACGCAAATAGACATTTTGTGAAATTATATCAAAATCGATAGCATCAGGAGAAAGATTCCATAAGAGATCACTCACTCTTTCACATTGAGACTGGTCGAGATTTTGCCATGCTAATTTTGGATGCTTTCTAAATAAATATTCAAAAATAAGGTAAGTTAATCTTCTATGCTCTTTATATAAAGCTAAAAGTTTCTGCGTTTTTTCATTTTCATCTATCGTATAATCATTTAAGAGTAAAATCGCTTCAAGATAGATCTTATCACTTTTCACATCTTCGCCAAGTTCATCTAAAGGCTCTAAAACACTAAGCGCCGATTTATAATCTCGAAGATGCTCATAGATAAGAAGAAGGTAGCGCAAAGCTTGCGGGGTTCTTGGATTTGCTTTGAGTATCTCCAAAAAAACGTTTTTGCTGCGTTCTAAAAAACCAGCTTTAAAGTAGGTTCTTCCAAGTAAAAACATAATCTCTTTTTTATTGATATCTTCTTGCTTATTTGCCAAAAGTCCATAATAGATCTCTATACTTTTTTCATATTGACCATTTTTAGAATACGAATCCGCAAGTAAAAGCCAAGACTTGGATGATATTTTAGAAGAAGACAGTAGCTCTTTTAGCTCTGTTTCGGAGGGTGCTGTTTTAAACTGACGTAAAAATCTGTCCAAATGTTGGTGATCATCTTTTGTTTTAAAACGTCCCCACCAGTAGCTAAACAAGGCGATCACAAAGACCAAAACAAAAAAAACGATGATCCCAAACAAAGGGTCTCTATATTCTATAAACAGACTATTCATAAATGCGATTATATCAAACAAAAATATAAAGAACTCATCTTGACGAAAAAAACATTTTTTTTATTGACTTTATACGTCAAAAAACACTATAATGACGATGAAACTAAAAGTCGAGAGGAGTTTTAACGCTATTATGATTCACACTTATATTCGTTCAGACAAAAATTTTGAAACTGCATATGAACAACTAAAGTTCATAAGTTTATATGCTAATCAAAAAGGGATAGTTGTAGACGAAGAATTCATAGACCAAAAATCTCAGAACAAACGCTTAGATGAAAGAGATGAAGTTGCTTCATACTTTAAACATGGAGCAGGCGGGACTCTTTTAGTTTATGATACTTGGGTTTTGAGTACAAATATGGAAGATGCTGTTCAGATGTTTAGCTGTCTTCTTAAGAACTCTTATGAAGTCCACTTTGTAAAACAATCTGTTATAATTACCCGCGAGAGTGATGTAATGCTTGTTTTAGGGCTTATTGACGAGCTACGACAAACTCTTCAGGATAACTCAAAGAAGTCTATAGGTAGACCTAAAGGGAGCCGATCATCATCAAAATTCGATCAATATCATAATGAGATTTTATCTCTTATAAAGTCAAATAAAACGGTAAGCGAAATCGCTCGGGTCTTACATGTAAGCCGCAGTTCTTTGAAGGATTACATAGAATCACGTGAGCTAAAAAATTTCGCTTCAGGTTACACAGTTCACGAAACACCAGTAAATGCCGAGGAAATGGTGATAAACAAAATCACTTGCCCTCAAACAACCAAATAAGGAGAAACAATGGCTACTATTGAAAAGCCCTTAAAAAAAGAAAAAGCTACCCCTTGGAGAATGATGAGATACGTTGGATTTGGTATCGCAACGATCATCTCTCTTTCGATTCCATGGATCACGATGGATGGAAATCATCTATTTTTACTAAGTTTTGACAAACTCAAGCTTCACCTTGGATTTGTACAGTTTGATATGCAAGAGATGTATCTTATGCCATTTCTGCTGATGATTATGTTCCTTGGCGTCTTTGGTCTTACAGTTCTTGGCGGACGTGTTTTTTGTGGATGGATCTGTCCTCAAACCGTATTTCGCGTTATTTACCGTGACTTAATCGAAACAAAAATCTTAGGTCTTCGCAAACGTATCAAAAATAAACAGCAAGAACCTGACATGAGTAAACCAGAAAACAAAGTCAAAAAGTTGATCGCTGTTCTCATCTGGATAGTTCTTGCAACTCTTGCAGCAGCTGACTTTATGTGGTTTTTCGTACCGCCTGAAGACTTTTTTGTTTATATGCAACATCCGAGTGATCACATGGTCGTTGTTGGCTTTTTGGCTGGTGTCGTCGCATTTTTAGTCTATGACATCATCTTCTTAAAAGAAAACTTTTGTATTTATGTTTGTCCCTACTCTCGAATCCAGTCTGTTTTATACGATGATGATACCGTTATGGCCATCTACAATCCTCACCGTGGAGGCGACATCTATAATGACGACAAAGAAAAACAGTTTACAAAACAAAAAGACCTTTTAGCAGTAAACCCAACGGCTGAGTGTACTGCGTGTGAAAGTTGTGTAACTGTTTGTCCTACACATATCGATATCCGTAAAGGTCTACAACTTGAATGTATCAACTGTCTTGAGTGTGTTGATGCATGTACAACGGTAATGGGAAATCTTGGGAAAGAGAGTCTAGTTGTTTGGTCAAGTGAGCATGAGATCTATGATCAAGGTAAAACAAGATACTTCAGACCAAAGATCATTGGTTATGCTGTTATTTTGGTATTGCTTGCGGTCATCGTCGGAGTTATGGGAAGTAAAAAAGAGCATATGCTTTTAAATATCAATAAAGAAACTCGTCTTTACTCTGTAGAAAAAACTGTTGATGGAAAATATGATGTTAAAAACTCATATATATTCCTGTTGCAAAATACTCAAGATCAAAAGTACAAATTTTTCTTTGATATCATCCCGCCAAAAGGTATGGAAGGCAAAATTAAACTTGAACAACCTACAGGTCCGTTTGAAGTTTCACCTGACGTGAAAAAGAAAAAGATCGTCACACTGCATACAACTGACGAACTCGTAGATGATAAAACAAAAGATACTGTTATCCCTATCACTATCAAAGCATACGCTTTAGATAAAGATGGCAAGATCATAGATAAAATAGTTGTTTTCAGACAAGCAACATTTACTTACCCTCGTGAAGATATGCTCGTAAAAGAAACAGAAGGGAAGTAACCCTTCTCTTCTTTACATGTAAGGATTTTAAAGCCTTGCATGTAAGCTTTTCAATCCTCTCATTTCCATAACTGGACTTTGGCAAGTCAGCGGCAGAAGTGATACAGACCAAGAAGAGAGAGTATCGATCGACAAATGGTATGTAAGAAACTGGTCACTATGGTTAGATATCGTCATACTTCTTAAAACAGTCAAAGTAGTGCTTTTTAGGAAAGGTGCATACTAAAAATACTTACGCTTCTAACTTTCCCGCCAACTTTTTATAGCTCTGCGAATTTTCCAATAATTCTTGATGTGTTCCACTTGCAACTATCTGACCAGCTTGAAATACAAGTATCTTGTCTGCATCTATTATAGTGCTGAGTCTATGCGCAATGGTAATTGTAATCTTATCTTTTGCATAGTTTTTAAGCGCGTTTTGTATCCGTTTTTCACTCTCATTATCAAGTGCGGAAGTCGCTTCATCAAAAAGCAAAAGCGAAGCGTGTTTATAAATAGCACGAGCGATAGCGATACGCTGACGCTGACCGCCTGAGAGGTTTGCACCAAACTCTTCCATCATCGTGTCTATACCGTTTTCGAGCTTTGAAGTGAACTCCCATGCATCAGCAAGACGAAGCGCTTCCTCCACTCTTTCTCGCTCTATCTCTTGCCCATACGCGACATTTGCAGCCAATGAGTCTTGAAAGATATATACACGCTGAGAGACTAGTGAGATATGATGACGAAGCGACTTCTGCGTATACTCTTTGATATCTCTGCCATTGATGCGAATCTCTCCACTTGATGTCTCATAAAAACGAAGTATAAGATTTATAAGTGTACTTTTCCCGCCTCCACTATCGCCGACAAGTGCGATGTTTTGCCCATCTTTTGCACTAAAGTTTATATCTTTAAGCGCCTCTTTTTCGCCATAAGAAAGACTTACATGTAAGCCCTCTATGGAAGTGATATCTTCCTCTAAAACTAATTCGCCATCTTTGATCGCATTATCGATATCGAGCACTTCAAATACTCTCTCACTCGCAGCCACTGCATCTTGGATCTTTGAGTAGATAGAGCCGATACGACGTATGGGCTGAAATACAAGCCCCACAGCGGTCAAAAATGCCGTAAACTCTCCAACTGTCATATGGTTGTTATACACTTCATGTCCGCCTACGAAGATAACTGCTGCAAGCCCTCCAGCACCGATAACTTCCATAATGGGGGAGACAAGTTCACCCACATAAACTGACTTCATATTTATCCTAAAAAAGTTCCAGTTTTCCAAAGAAAAGCGCTTCATCTCAAAGGTTTCAGTTGCGTTTGCTTTTATGATCTCGCTGTTATTAAAAACCTCTGTCAGTCTTGTCATAACATCTGCATTTTTTGCTTGTGAACGATGGGAATACTTTTTCAACTTTCTCGCAACTGCCATAAGAGGATATATAATCAGAGGAACCAATATAAGCGAGTAAAAGGCAAGTTTTGGATTGAGATAGATCACATATCCAATGAGAGACATAACAGTTACACCCTCACGAAAGAGTTCAGGAAGCATATTTGAGACAAAATACTGAATCCGTCCAATATCATTTGTCACGCGAGAAATGAGCTCTCCACTGCGATTGAGATATAAAAAACTCATATCCATTAAGATAATTTTTTCTAAAAGAATCTCTCTAAAACGACTCACAATATGCATTCCAATATATTCCATATAAATTGATTGCATATAACGCCCTAAAGCCTTTATAAAATATATACCAAGCATTCCACTTGGAATAAGATAAAGCATACTCTCATCATGTTTAATGAACATATCATCCATCAGAGGCTTCATAATTTGTGCTGTTGCCGTCGTCGCGGCAACTGTTAGAATGATCCCTATAAGTACATAAATATACTGGAGTTTGTACTCTTTAATATAGGGTAAATAGCGCTTATAGATTTGTTTCAAACTTTGCCTTTATTTTTGTGATTTTATTAGATATTCCGTCACTGCCAAAGCAGCTTTATACTGCGTGTCACACTCTTTTTGTAGCTCTGTTTTTGGCTGCCCTGCTTTAAATCCACCATCATTTGTGATGATTACACCATCGTCATTGTATCCGCAGTGGAGTCTCTTTGTATCTAAAAGATTTGTTCCGATAGCTGTGTAGTTCACATCTGAAAGAGTGAGATTGTAAAGTGTCGGAAAGATATCTTTATCTGAACCAGCCATTTTGGTATTTATCCCCTTTGTTTCATGATGTAAATATGGCGGTAAATAGATATAAAAAGGAATTCGTTTCGTTTGCGTATAATAATCATCATAATGCATAACGCCTTCAACAGTGTTGTTATCACCCGTAATGGCTACGACAGTGTTGTCTTTGAGTGAAGAGCCTTTAACCGCATCCATAAACCCTCCGACCATATCCAGCGCATACTGATAATCCTGAAATCTTTGATGATTGAGATCCAGATCGCCTACAAGATGTTTTTTTAAGTCATCAGAAAATACAAGATTTTTACTTGCATAATTCACATCCAGTTTATACGGAGGATGGTTATTTGTCGTCATCACCACTATCAAGAGCGGTTTTTTCGCTTCTTTTAGTTTTGCTAACACAAACTGATGCAGATACTTGTCATACACACCCCAATCATGTGAGACTTTTTTCTCATCTAAATGAAGCTTTTCAACAATAGCCGCTTTTCCATACACATGATCAAACCCTTGACGCGAGAAGAATGCTCCGACATTTCTCCATGAAAGGTCACCGCCATACAGAAACATCGTCTCATATCCTGCTTTTTGATACACTCGCGCACTTGCCTGAGAAAAAGAGGTATTAAGATAGCTACTCTGACCAAAAGGTGTTGATTTTGGACGGGCTGTGATATTGAGCATCAAAGGCTCTAAATCTTCTATAGTTCCATTGGATGTAGAAATAAAATTTGTAAATAATATATCCTCATCAAAATGTTTTTTGAGCGCTCTCATAATATCAAAACTTTCACTTTGATACGCAAGAATCGGCATTCCAAAGCTTTCTACGACTTCAAGTACTACATTTGGAGGATTTTTTTTCAAGGTGACATCTTTTTTAGTCGTATAGACAATATTTGATAAAAGATCTTTTTCATTGATCTCTTTTTTTCCTGTTTGCACTCTAAAAGCCTCTGGCATTTTGCCGCTGTAACCGCTCATCTTTATAAGGTCATAATTACCGCTTTTACTTTTTTCGTACTGATCCTCAGCTTTTATCATTGCATGCACAGCGTTTTGCGGGAGCTTGTTTATCGTAGGATCGGTTGAAACTTCTGGAATATACACAGCCAAAGGAAAAAGCCCGATAGAACCTCGCACCGCTAAAAACACGACCAAGAAAAGCGCTACAAAGAAAGCACTTTGTTTAAAAAAATGCCAATCTTTTTGTTTTACATCTTTTGTATCTTTTATAAATTTATGAATTGCGTAGTATCCAGCTCCAATATATAAGGTTGTAAAAATTCCATACAACCAAAGGTTATAATTTTTTTGTGCAATCTCAAAAAGTGCTTTTGTATCATCATCAAATACACCAAAAACCATCAAAGTAAGGTGATCTCCAAAAAATGAAAAGTAGCCAACATCTGTCATAATAAGTGCAGAAAGAATTACAAAGATCAGAAAAAAGTAAAACTTAAAAAAGCTATTTACAAGGGTGTTTAAAAACCGAAGCCGAAAAATCCACAAAAGAAAAAGTACAAGTACGGGCATAGCAAAGGTGTAGCCCAAAGCACTTACATCAAGACGAAAACCTAAAAAAAATGCATCAAAAAGCTCTGTTGCACTGTATTTTGCATCCATGCCATAACGTACAAAAAAGTAAACGCGAACCAAGGTTAACATCAATAAAAAAAGAAGTTCGACCTTCAAAAACAGCTTCAACTGATGAAGTAAAAATGAGAAATGTTGTGTTTTATTCATACGAAATTTTATCCTAAAGACGGTTTGCTTATCATGTAAGCGATTTAAAAATTTTATCTGAATTTAGATACAATTTTATGAATATAGTGCAAAGGATTACGATGCAAACGATTAAATTGGAAGTTGAAGATTCAAAACTTGAAACAGTTTTAAATATAATTCAAAATCTTAAAGAAAGTCTCATTACAAAGTATGAAATTTCAAATGATGGACAAGAGTTTAGCGAGGATATAGTAAACAATTCAGAAGATAGTATCTATGACAAATTTTTACAAATCAGTAAAAATGAAGCTGCTGCTCGAGTCACTCAGGCAGTCGAAGAAGTAAGAAGTAACAAAGCCACTCTTTTCAATCAAGAAGAGTATGACAATGATATGAATAAGTTTATGAAGAGTCTTTAGGTGACGATACAAAGAAGACAAGAGTATTTAAGTGCATTAAAAGCTATAATTTTATTTATTTCAAAAGATAGTAAAAATAAAGCTCTCAATTTTAAAAATCAATTAGACAATAAAATAGGGGAATTGATCCATTTTCCTTATAAATTTCAGCAATCAAAAAATCATAATGATGCAGATGTAAGAGATATGACTTTTAAAGGCTACACCATTACATATCTGGTCGAACATCAAAAAGATAGAATTGTAATTCTTGATATTTATAAATGGATCGACAAATAAATTTATTTCAAAAAAAGAGAAAAATATGAAGAAAAAAATATTAGTCACTGGCGGAGCTGGATTTGTTGGAAGCCATCTTTGTGAAAGATTGGCACAGAATGAAAACAATGAAGTGTATTCTCTTGACAACTATTTTACGGGAAGTAAAGCAAATCATGTGGCAAACGTTACATATATCGAAGGTTTGACGGCTGACATCGCCGAGCTTGTTACATTTACTCCCGATATGGTCTATCACCTTGGAGAATACTCAAGAGTTGAGCAGAGTTTTGATGACATCGAAAAAGTTTGGAAGTTTAACAAAGACGGGATTTTCGCTGTTTTAGAGTTTGTTCGCAAAGCTGGATGTAAGATCCTCTACGCAGGAAGCTCTACAAAGTTTGGAGATGGCGGACTTGGACGTAGTGCTTCTCCTTACGCTTGGACAAAAGCAACAAACACAGAACTTGTCATGAACTACGGCAACTGGTTTAATGTGCCATATGCTATCACTTACTTTTATAACGTTTATGGACCTCGCGAGATCCAAACTGGAAAGTACGCAACACTTATCGCTCTTTTTAAAGAGAAGATGAAAAATGGCGAACCGCTTACAATAGTGAGTCCAGGGAATCAAAAAAGAAACTTCACGCACATTGACGACATCATCAATGGTTTGATTCTTGTAGGTGAAAATGGTTATGGCGATGAGTTTGGTATCGGTTCTCCTGAAGCATACAGCATCAAAGAGATCGCCGAGATGTTTGGCGGTGAGATACAGATGTTACCAGAGCGTGCAGGAAACCGCATGACAGCGGATGTCATGACTGCTAAAACTGAAGCACTCGGATGGAAACCTACTCGTACTATTGGAAAATATATAGAAGAGATGAGAGCCAATAATTGGCAATAAAACTATGACCGAATCGCATCGAGTAGAATACAAACAAACACTAACTGATTCTCTTGAAAAAGAGGTGGTTGCTTTTTTAAACTACAATGAAGGCGGAGTTATCTATATCGGGATAAATAGCGGTGGAGAAGTGGTAGGTTGTGAGAATCCTGATGAACTTCAACTCAAAATAAAAGACAAACTTAAACACAATATTTCGCCATCATGTCTTGGGCTTTTTGAAGTAATCCTTGAAACAATTGACAATAAAAATATCATAAAAATCATCATTGCAAGTGGAAGAGAAACACCCTACTATATTAAAAAGAATGGAATGTCTGAAAAAGGATGTTTTATACGCATAGGAAGCAGTAGTGAGCCTATGAACCAAGCCATGATAGAACATCTCTTTGCATCAAGAGTGAGAAACTCTCTGGGCAATATCAGATCCAGACGGCAAGACTTGAGCTTTGAACAACTAAAAATCTATTATGAAGAAAAAGGCCTGAAGCTCAATGATAAATTTGCTTCAAATCTAGAACTTTTAACCGAAGATGGATACTATAATTATGTGGCGTATCTTATATCAGATAGTAATGGAGTATCTATAAAGGTTGCGAAATATGCAGGCACAAATAAAGTGGACCTTATAGAAAACAATGAGTATGGCTATTGCTCACTTATAAAAGCAACAAAAAGAGTGCTTGAAAAGCTGGAAATTGAAAATAAGACAGCAGCACTCATCACTCCTACTACTAGAAAAGAACAACCTCTTTGGAATAAAGTAGCTCTTCGAGAAGCGGTAATCAATGCGATAGTGCATAGCGACTACACCACAGAAAATCCTCCTGTTTTTGAGATATTTTCAGATAGAATCGAGATCACCTCTACTGGTGGACTCTCTATTATTAAAAATATTGAAGATTTTTTCTCTGGGTATTCTAAGCCTACATGTAGAGAGCTCATGAGAATATATAAAGATTTAGAACTCGTAGAACATTTAGGTTCTGGATTAAACAGAATACTAGAAACCTATACACAAGATAGCTTTTTGATAAAACAAAACTATATGAAAAATATTTTCTATAAAAATGAAAAGCCTTTAGATGTCGGTGTAAATGTCGGTGTAAATGTCGGTGTAAATGTCGGTGTAAATGAAGTATTTGAATATATAAAAAAACATCAACCTATCAAAGCCGGCATCATAGCAGATAATTTTCCTGCTGTAAGCAAACGAACGATTGAAAGATGGCTCAAACAGCTCAAAGATGAAAATAAAATAGAGTTTCATGGAAGCTCGAAAACTGGAGGGTATTTTGCGAAATAATTACAAAGGCTTTACTAACAACTCAAAATTGGCGATAATATGAGACTTTATCAAGATGAGATCGAACTTTTAAAGCATAAACTAAAAGAGCTCTCTTCAACTGCGCAGATATATCTCTTTGGAAGCAGAGTTGATGACACCAAAAAGGGTGGCGATATTGATCTGCTCATAGTTTCAAGTGAACTAAAAAAGAAAGATTTACGCCTTTTAAGAATAGAGTTTTTTAAAAAATTTGGAGAACAAAAGATGGACATCGTACTTGACAATGGAGAGTTTAAGGATCCATTTACAAGACATATCTTACAAAAGGCAGTTTTACTATGATGAGGGAAAAACTTTTTGCAGATAAAAAGTTGCTTGAAAAACAACTGTTTTGGATTGAAACCTCATTTTATGAATGTTCTGCTATAGGTATAAAGACAGAGTATTCTGTTGATGAATTTGGTAAATTTGAAATTTTGTGTAGCAGATATAGCAGAGGTATAGATTTTTTAATACGAAAAATATTTAGAACACTTGACGAATATGAGTTTGAAAATCAAGGAACACTCATAGATGTAGTAAACAATGCCCACAAGCGCGGTCTATTTGAAGACATAGAAGAACTTAGGATTATGAAAGACATACGAAACACCATAGCTCATGAATATATCGAGGATGATTTGGTAGAGGTATTTGAAGAAGTTTTAGAGTATTGTAAAAAACTTATAATGATCATTAAAACCACTTTAACTTATATAGAGATGAAGAAGACCAAATAGAGCTTCAAGGTGCTCCAAAAATAGGAAGTTATTTTACAAGACAAAGAGTTCGCAACTCACTATATACTAACAACTTTAAACTAAAAAACGCTAATATACGTCATTATTATGTCGAGTTATAATCATGCAAAATTTTATAAAGGGTTAAGAGGATTACTGTTTTCTTCGAAAAACAAATGATTAACGTAACAAAAACTTACCTTCCAAATAAAGAAAAATATATAGAATACATAGACGAAATATATGCAAATGGCTGGCTCACAAACAATGGTCCATTAGTTCAAAGACTTGAAAAAAGGCTTGCAGAGTATCTCGGAGTAAAAAATATAGTATTAGTTTCAAATGGTACAGTTGCCCTAGAGATCGCTTATAGAACTCTTGGATTAAAAGGGTTTGTGATAACAACACCCTTTAGTTTTGTAGCAACTACTAGTTCACTTGTTACAAACCAATTATTACCGATCTTCGCAGATATTGACCAAAATTCATTTAACCTAAATCCAAACAATATAGAAAAACTCATTACTCCAAATACATCAGCCATACTTCCTGTGCATGTATTTGGAAATGCTTGTGAAGTAGAAGAGA
>Ga0214235_1000206_pt1 | contig 30463 bp, 32 predicted proteins | sample TroBogypolimnion_2_FD_153073 | JGI IMG/M metagenome (GOLD analysis project Ga0214235, IMG submission 153073) | Freshwater microbial communities from Trout Bog Lake, WI - 15JUL2008 hypolimnion | ecosystem: Environmental > Aquatic > Freshwater > Lake > Hypolimnion/Profundal zone ... | reverse complement strand
GAATATATCCACTACTACAACCATGATCGAATCAAACAAAAACTAAAGGGATTAAGTCCGGTGCAATACCGAACTCAATCCCTCGTGCTAACCTAACTAAACTGTCCAACTTTCGGGGGTCAGTTCACGAAGGTGGTTTCAGTGTTTCTTGGTGGCCCGGGGCGGAATCGAACCACCGACACAAGGATTTTCAATCCTCTGCTCTACCGACTGAGCTACCAGGCCAAGACTTGGAATTATAAATGAAACTGGAAGTGGGCTTAGTAAATGCGCCTACTGTAGCTAACTCTTGGAAAAACCTTGTAAATCCTGGCTTGTGCGGATGTTTAATCCTGTTTAACGGTGGGCGACTGGCAGAGATATAGGAATCCTCTGCTCTATCGAGAAAAGTCATAAGGCTATTGAAATAGGTACTCGTCAGAATTTGGGTCCAACTCCCATTTCCCGTTTTTATGTCTCAGCAAAAAGAATTCTTTCGTGCCACTCATTATTTCTTGCTGAAATTCATATTCTTTCTCGTTATAAGAAATCCCCCATATATCCCTCTCCATACCTTTCAACAACCCTAAGTTATAAGTGGCTTCAGCATATTCATTAAAGGAATCGAGCTCTGTTGTCAAAAGTCGAAAATTTCTTATATCAATCCTTTTATCCTCTGCCTCAATATGAGCCATAAGTTTGCAATGATCAAATTGAGTAATATCAACAACTGCATATAGGTTTTTTGGCAAAAGCTCTCCGTCGCCAAGCCTGCCTTCATCTTCAAATCTACATTCAATTAAACTTTCAATATTGCTTAGGCCCTGATCAGCCGCAACCTCAACAATTGAATATTCGGGCTCTGTATGAATGACTCCATTGATTAATATTTCTTGTTTATCGTAAGTAATTTTGCCTTTAAAGCCAGAATAAGAATCAATGCCGTAGCATATAAATCTCTCTTGTCCAGCAACTTTTTCCTCTTCTACAATATCAAACGCTGATTTTGGGAAATCATTCTTAGCATTTACTCTCAATCTTTTATAAGTTTCTGGTGTGATAAAAAGAAGCCAAATGTTATAGCCCGAGCCCTCAAGCTGAACATGAATTTTCGAGTCCATAAACTTCCTTTCAATTTAAGGAAATTTATAGCTTATTTAACACCTTCTGTCCACTTGCAATCTTCTGCCTAGCTCGCTCAGCCCGAACAGCCTCTTGGGCTCGCTTGACTTGTGCTTGCATGGCCTTGATTCGCTGCTGCTCTGGCGTTAGGGTTGTGACTTCTGTGATCTTCATTAGCCATTCCCAATCTGTGTTGGGATACTGATTACATTCGCGGCGCCAAATTGGGCTTGCAATATTTTCGTAGCGAAGTTGGTGTTTTCAGCAAATACGATAGTGGTTACAACTATCCCGCTTGCTCTAACAGTTGCTCTAAATTGTTTCATATAGATATTTAGCTTTTCTTATCTACGCGCCCCATTGATTTAGATAATTAAGGCGTCTAGGCACTAGACGCTGATACTTAAATAGTCTCAACGACTCTCTGCCCAGCGGGCTCGTCATTTCGATGGGATGCTCCGCCTCATCTTCTATTTTCAAAGCGCGTCCATAGCTAGGACTGAAAATAAAAGAATGCCGTTACACCAAAGCTCGCACTAAGCTAGTGCTGGTGTAGATGGCTTGAGCTACGCAAGGACGTCGGGGCTACGCTGCCCCGACTGCCGAGGCGCCATGGGCGCCCCTACAAATTACCGCTTAAAGCCACTGCGCAAGCTAGCACTTGCTGTTTCGATTTGAGCATCTAACTCGCCAGCCTCTACTGCCGTCTTAATTGACTCAAGTGCTTTGACAAGTTCTGGGCCACTAGCTACTTCAACACTTGGCTTGCCTTTTGCCAATTCAATGGTCCAGCTTCCGTACTTAACAGAAACGCATACTTTGCCTTGTTCTGACTGGAACCACCAAGGCTTTAGTCGTTTGGGCATCTCTACTTGTTTGCGTAGACCTGTTTCTTTGTCTTTAATGGTTTTGAACTTCGTAACAACAAATGGTGTTCCATCTATCTGACTCTTTGCTAGCTGTATTTGCTCCCAAAGTTTGCTTGAAAGTTTATTTCTGCGAATAACAATCGCAGGCATGTGTGTTGGCTTTTTTACTGCTACTAACTTTAAGTTACTTAATGCGCTCATTTCATTTCTCCTATGTAGTTAATGGGCACATTTAGTTTGTTTTCGATCAGGCGTTTTGGTCGACCTCTTTTTGCTTTTATTCACAAATCACCTCATTTTTGCCATGAAAAATAGGGGTTTTCTTGTCTTGGACTAAATACTTTTGCGAGTTGCATGGTTACAAAGTGTGGTCGCAAGAAATAAAAGCAGTCGCGTAAATGAGTTAGTTGCAAAGGAGTTACTGGGGTGGCAAATGAGTAACTCTGACTTGCGACAGCACCTGCAACATCTCTTTTGAGATCTGCAACACAACTCCTTGCAACGATCTTTTGGTCTCTACTCCTTAGTAACCAGCACAACACGCAACGAGAACTCAATCAATTTGAATAAGGAGAACGATATGAGAGAAATTGCTGTTAGAGGTTTTATTAATGAAAAGTTCAATACTACATTTGGTAAAGGTTTGTTTAGGCGCGCCGTATATAACGGCTCCGTAGAGCTACATAAGCCCAATCAAAAATACTTAGTGGATTACTACTCTTATCCCGAGTGGGAAGCTCAAGCTCGATCTGATGGGCAAATTGCCGCCATCAATCATTTGGCAAATTCAGGCGTTACCGAAGATAAGGAAATGCTCTTTTCATGGTTAGTGCATTACGACCCATTAACCAAATCTAAAGAGCGGACTGAGGGCTATAGCGTCTACTCCCCCAATACTCGCGAACTATTCATCAAAATTGATGATCCAGCAAATCAAACAATTGATGAATGGACGCTAGATGTACACCCATGCAAAAGCACGGGTGCTAATAAGCCCGTGTTTATTGCTGCAAACGTTGATTTAACTTAACGCATTAACTAACCCCCTCAAAAACCGCCTATACGCAACGATCTTTAGATTTATAGCGTCTAGTTGCTGGACGCCTATCAAACCGCGTACAGGCTGGATTTGAGGGGTTATTTGCATTTGTCGTCTAAATCCCACGGCTCTCATGGGAACCACGGTTTTAAAGACTAAATACATGCTTAAAAAAGCACCAAAGAAAAGTACAGTTTTCTTTAAGTCGTTGATTTTATTAGTGGTTATTTTTAATAAATTCAGGTCGACCTTTTTCACAAAAGAAAACACACTTAAGCATGCTTTTTATTTAATAAGGAAACTAAAAATGGCTCAAGCAAAAACATTTACTCAAGCAGAACTTGATCAAGCATTACGTTATGTTTCAACTAAAAAATATGCTCTGCGTGATCGCGCACTCATACTGACAAGCTTTTGGTCGGGTATGCGAGTTGGAGAAATTGCTTCACTCAAAATGGCAGATGTAGTTAATGAAGATGGCACGATTAAAAATGAAATTCGTTTAAGCGGAGCGCAGACCAAAGGGGGGCATGCAAGAACAGTATTCATTCCAGCCAAACTACAAGCAGAACTTCAAAGTTATCTAACAACACGCTATGCACGCCTGCCTCACTTACCCTTCTTCCACAGCGCCAATCGCCTAGGCTTTTCGGCTAACAGTCTTTGCCAATGGTATTTTTGGATTTATCGCGCCGCAGGTATTTCAGGGGCTAGCAGCCACTCAGGAAGAAGATCATTTTTAACTTCACTTGCCAATAAAGGCATTGGTGTGCGAATACTAGCAAGCTTAGCGGGACATCGCTCAATAGCAGTAACGATGAAGTATCTTGATGCCAACGATGACATGAAAAGAAACGCCGTAGAGCTTATTTAGGCGGCGTTACTCTAGCTTTTCTGTAATCTTCAGTTATTGGTTTGCGTGTTAATGGAAACAATCCATTTTCAGCGTTATCGATTAACCATCTCGCCTTATTTAAATAGCCACTAGTCACGATAGCCATTCTTCTGCGCTCTTCATCAATAGATAAGATGCGGTGCTTATCGTCAATCCTAGACATATAGGCGATTTTTACTCCAGCTAATTCTCCAACCTTCCACAACGGCAACTCTTTATTCTTAATTCTTACAGACATCACCTCTAACAGAATTTCTATCATGGGTATTTGCACACGGCTTTTTAGCAATGGGCGTTTAGAGGTACTTCTTTTAAATACATCAAGCTTTCTGCCCGCATGGTTATCTTTAATGATTTTTCCAATCTGCCTCATTAAAGTGACCCTAGATATGGTCAACGGAACATTTAGCAAAATATTGTCTTGAGTAATCCTCATATTTTCTACATCTGATTTTCGGATTTGCTCAGCTCTAGGAAGGGCTTGTCTCTCAGTAAAAATTTTCCTGCCATAACGAGTAGCCCACATATCCCACGGCATATAAACATCGCCAAAATCTTCGTATAAGGAAGCTAAACGACCTTCACCCTTATTACGACAAGTCTCCCTATAGGACTCGCTCGCTCTCAAGGTTTTGTACCAGCCGTAATAAGCAGTTCCTTCCAGCCTTGAAGCAATGCCATCAGCATCACTGCGCACGGACCTTCTCTGCCCAGGCCTTGCTCCTTTAAAAAACTCATTTTCTGTAGATTGTTCCATGTTTATCAAGTTATTTGGCATATTGATATTTTATATAGTAACAAAGAATAGCCTTATAAAACAATAAATCAATAATCTGTTATTAGTTAAATTATCTAATGTAGAGATGGTTTTACAGAAAAATAACACTTTTTTACAATCTTAAAGATCAACAAAGCAATAGCTATTCGGCACCTTCGCCACAACCCGCTGCGTTGATTTTTAAAGAAAGGCCACCACCATGGCAAATACAGCAAAAGTAGCATTTCAACCAACATCAGCCAATGTCGCATACGCAAATGTGCTGATTTCTCAGTTAGATGGCTTGGTCAGTAAGCGTAAGCAGTGGGAAACCACAGATTACAAAAAGGCAAACGAAGGCTTGTATAACCTATTAGCAAGCTGTCTAGAAGTCTTCAAAAGCAAATTCGTTGATGCTGACGATAGCGATAAAAAGACCTTACGTAGTGACTTAACTACTCGCTTAACTGCAGAAGGAGTTCGCGTACAACGCAACACCACGACCTTAACCATGTTCGTGCGTTTTGTATTTGGTAGCGATCGTAAGCGTGCACATGGCTATACCTATGTGCTCAAAGCAGCGATTTCTTATGACGTTACTGCGGCTAACTTGCCAAGCTGGATTGTTGAGCAAGGCGGCATTGAGGAAGTGCGCAAGCGCATGATTGTTTCAGAAGAAGCGCAGCAGCGCAAAGCTGATTTATCAGTAGCACAAGCGCAAGTTAAGGCAAGTATTGAACAAGCAGTAGTAACACCGTTGGCAAAGCTACCAATGTCTGGGATTAGCGGGGAATATGCATTACTTCTCGCCAAGCCCGAACCAGATGGGATGCTTTCTATTATTGGAGCAATCTCAGACATTAATGAAGCCTTCTACAACGCCTGCTTGATCAAAATGGCTCGTAGCAAAGCATTGGCCAACGCAGAAAGCAAGGCATTAAGCAAAGAAGCATCTGATTTGTTGGCAAGTAGCTCTATTGCTGCAAATGAAGAGCGTTTACTTAAAGCAGCTTAACTAGCAAAACATGGGGTGGCAATCTGTCACCCCATCTACAACCATTTATAAGGAGTGTGAAGTGAAAACAGCAAACAAATACAAACCCACAAATTTAGGTGAAGTGATTTATCCAAGTGAAGCTGTCAGAATCCGTATTCAGGCTTATATGTCAGGCAATCTTGAAGGCAATTTATTGCTGTGGGGGCCAAATGGCACAGGCAAGACCAGCGTGGCAGATTTGCTCCCTGCATATATCAATAACGGTGATGCGCAAATTGATACGAACTATGAGGCCATCCTTAAAAAAGATGACTTAAATGGTTTTATTGCTAACTCATGCAGCATTGCTGAATGGGGTGGTCACAAGAAACACTTCATGGTATTTCATGAATTTGATAACGCCAAAGATGATGTCAATGAGTTATGGACAGCAATGGACAAATACTCTGACAAGCTAATGGTAATTATCACCACCAACAATCCAATGAGCGTTCACAAAAGCTTACGTTCACGTTGCGACGAAGTTCATTTTCCTGCATTAACAGCTCGTCAGGTATTGCATCGTGCTCAAAAAATACTAAATGAGGAAGGCTTATCTTTACCAGACCCCCAAGTGTTGCACTACTTAGAACAGATTGAGCACTTTGGTGATTTACGAAAATACTTCGCCAAGCTTGATGAGATTCTTTTGTTATCACGCATGGGTGCAATTCTTCCACCAACCCCTGCTTTATCAAGCAAGCCAAGGGTCAGATTCTCAGTTGTTTAACTAAACCATCAAGCGTCTATGTGCTAGACGCTTGATCACTAACTTAATACTTAATCAATTTAACAAGGACTTAAAAATGAAAAATTTATATGCAAACAATATTCCCAATACCTGTGCCGATGCAAAAGTTAGCCGTTTAAAGCGAGTGCAGGATGTTTTTGCTATCGAAGTTAAAAATGCCAAATATCGTGGCACCACATTTAGCGGGATCCTTGAGCTAACAAATGGCTCAGATAGTATTCGCAAATTTAAGGGTGCTTATCGCGCTAATGCGAAGCTGGCTTGGTTTGGTCAAGAACTTAAAAAACGCAATCCTTTCATTAATCTTAGTGGCGCCGAAGTTATGTTGCTACCAAGCTATTCAGGCGATGTTGTTGCTTGTTTGGGTTAAGCCAACTTCTCGGCATTCATCATTGGAGTTAGTTTCGAATAATGTCGCTCAATCATGCCAACACTAGTGCCCATTTGCCTAGCAAGGGTGTGGATATCAACCCCTCTTGCTAAGGCGAATGTGGCATAGGTATGACGCAGGCTATACAAGGTTCTATTCTGACCACCGCCGTCTCTTCGCATATTGCTACGAACCATTAAGTTACGAAAGATATTTTCCATATTGCTAATTTGCTCGCCTGTTGGCAATCGAAATATCAACCGATCAACTTTTGCTTCAATCATGGCATTCAATCCCGAGTAAGGCAACTTCTGCCACTTCATTACTCGCTCCAACACCTTAATTACAGCAGTCTTGGCAATCAAGTATCTAGGCCCCGTTTTGCCAGATACCCAAATTCTTAGATATTTCTTATTGCCAATCCAATGCCATTGCAAATGCTTCCACCTCAAGGGCAAAGCTTCTGTTCCATGGCGAACACCTGTATTAACCAAGAACTCTATGTAGTAACTACACAAGGTTCTCATAAGCGCAGTTCTATCGGTATAGGAACTTTTTTGCCAAGTCTCTGTGTAGCTAAGCAATTCTTTTATCTCTTCTGCGCTAAAGGCGGGTCGGGGTTGACTTTTCTTTCCCCTGCTATCTAGCAAAGGAACAGCCTTGTTAACCGTAATAGATCCACGATCTCTTGCTAGATTAATTACACGGATATAGGCACTTGCATGATTACGCTTAGTGCTCGCCATGGGTATTCTCCCCATTTCGGCAATTCTCCAAGATTCGAAATCCGCCAGCAGCTCATTAGTAATTTCACTGATCTCATACGACCCAAAGAATGGAATCAGGTATTTGTTTATTGCAAAGGCGTAATCTCGATAAGTGCGCTTGCCTGTTTTGTTATCTGTAGCTTGTGCCATATTGGCAATCTCATCTAAAGCTACTTGCTTGAAAGTCTTGGTCGTAACTGCCATACCAGCACCAATCTTGATCTTTACTATCTCGTAAATAGCTACAGCTTGGGTTTGTGCCGCATCAAGATCTTCTGTGTCAGTAGAAGCGGCATGCCATTGACCATTGGGCAACTTAAAGCGGCATTGCCATTGCTGACTTTTTGGTCGCTTGAATAGAGTTAGCTCACCCTGCAACAATCGGATTGTTTTGGGTGAATATTGGCTTGAATTAGTAGGGAATAGATATTGAAAGTTTTGCAAGTTCGGCGTCTAGTTACTGGACGCTTAAGAGCTTAAGTTCAGATTAGGATTTGGGCGACCAATTTTTAATTGATCAAAGCCTCGTAGAACCTTTTAATTGATGGCTCGCAACGAACGTCATTTATTTTAATTGGGCGCTTTAGCCTAATCCCACTTAAAGTCCTACACCGACTTAATGCAACATAAACCTGCCCCGAAGCAAATGCGCCTGCAGACAGATCTACATTTACTTGATCCATTGTCTTGCCTTGGCTTTTATGAATAGTGACAGCCCAAGCAAGCATTAGTGGAATTTGCTGATAGCTGCCAATTACTACTGGACTTATTTTGCCAGTAGTAGCATCTAATTCGTATTTGTAGGATTCCCACTTGTGGCTATGCACATCAACGATGTTAGAGTCGGCTTCAATCTTAATCTCAACCCTCACCGCCTCTCCAGTAAATTCTCTAACTATCCCAATAGTTCCATTAACCCAACGTTTCGGCATCGCCTTATCGTTAGCAGTGAACATGACATGCGCACCCACCTTTAATGTCAAATTCATTGGGGAAGGTAAGTTGCGCTCATCTACATTAAATTTACCGTCGAGCAGCCCAACGAACATAGTTGGCGAACCTGAAATAGCATCCAACTCTTCTTCGTTGATTGTGTCGGCCTTAGCATTGGTAGTTGTGAGAGTTATTGCATATGAGCTATCAGATGCCTCTTTTTCATAGCACTCTCTATTTAGAGTCTCAATAGCAGAATCTATATCTTCATTAACTCTTATGTGATTAAGAATATCTGTAAATTCTTTATCCTCTTGACGGAAGATCTTTTGTAGCTCAATCATCGTCATTTCTTTTCCACTTAAGGCCATTGCATTAAAGAAGTGGGCTTGCTCGTAACCCCTATCTCTTAACAATTCCATTTCGCTAGTATTAATTACTGGTGGCAACTGGAAGAGATCCCCAACAAACATAACCTGGACGCCACCAAAAGGTTTTCCCTGTTGCGGACCATTTGCACGAAGAAATAAATCGATAGCATCTATGATGTCAGCTCTCACCATTGATATCTCATCAATGATTAACAAACGAATGCCTTCATACATTCGCCTATCCTTAACAGTCTTAATGTCTTCTTCTGGAAAAATGATACGAGGTGGTAGGCGAAAGAAGGAATGAACTGTTGCCCCTTTTACCTGAAGTGCGGCTACTCCAGTAGGCGCAACGACTACAACATTACCGGCAACTTTTTCTTTAAGATAGCCAATTAAGGTTGTTTTCCCAGTTCCAGCTTTACCGCTAACAAAGATAAGCGGGTCATGCGCATTGATAGCCTTAATAACCTCTTCGTAATCGGGAGTAACTTCGATTTCTTCATTGCTTTGAGTTGAGACTTCACTGTGAGCGTCATAATCCTTAATGGGCGACTTTAGTGAAGCTTTTCTCAAATCATCTACGTTAGCCTTCTTTGAACCAACAAATTCCTCAAGTTTTTTTAGGAAGCTCATTTCTTGGTTAAATCTATATGTCTAGTTTAGGTAGGCTGTTAACAATCTTCATTGTTTCCAAGCTAACCGTAATAACACGTTGAAATAATTTTAATGGATAGGCGGAATCATGCATTGTTTCTGCGGCCCATAGATTCGTATCGTTAACTATCCCGCTATCTTTATGAGTTGTAACCGCTTGGCGCTCCATCACCCACTCTAATGCGGATTTGCCGCCCACAATATAATCATATGCCTCAAGGGGAATACCAGACAAGGTAATTTCATGGTTATACATAACCGTTGATTTATCGCCTTTTTGTGCAAACTTCATCTTAATAAGGCGCCAGTCAATATCAGCGCCAGAATCAACAGCTCTACCTTTATGCAAAATATTTATTGGGTACATATCAGCGTCTGCATAGTTAATATGAAGATCAATCAGTGCTTTACCAGCCTTCACAATCTCCAAAAAATCAGAATAATTTTCAACCGCTGGGATACGAGGCATTTCCTTTGCTAAATTATCCTCAAAACGACTTCTGTAGTCATTGGAATGTAGTAGCCCATAAATGTAATAAAAGATTTCATTTTTAGTAAGGGAATAGGAGCCTTCATTTTTATATATATTCTTAAAGTGGTCCAACCCCTCATCAGATATTCCATCGCTTACAGCATATTGCGAATCCTTGTCTAGTAGCGGCACCTCATCATCGAAAAGTGACGGCTCTGAATTTTTTTCAGATACCGATATCTCTTCATATATTTTCAAAGGAAAGCATTGCCCTTTTTCTATCGTATCCAGACTTGATGGATATTTCATCGCCAGCGCTGAAAAGCCGCTTCTTGCCCCGACCCCAGAAACGCAAATAACAATATTCTCAGCGCCCTCGTATGGGAATATGCGAGGCATTTGATAAACCATTTCATTGAAATCACGACTGAAATACATCCACTCATCAGTAAATGGACGATAAGTCGAACGCACTATATTTGCAGCTTTAAATTCTTTTGTCGTAAATCTAGATAAATCATTTTTAAGCGCTCTCGTCCAGCTGATTTTCAGTGGATCATTATTAATTACTGCGCCGGGATCTGGATAAGCATTTTTGTTTAAGTCAACACAAATTGATTTATACCTCTGGACCTCTGAAGTATAAAAATCAACCGTGTCCTTCATATTGGACGCTAAAACCGCCTTTGAAAAGTTATAGCACCAAGCATCACGATTTGTCGCAACTCCTAAGGAGTAATTTTTGAAAATTGTGGGGGTATTCTTATCTTTTTTATCACCCAGACTTATATGGTTTATAAAACTTAAATCTCGTTTATTGATCCAGTCCCCATGCTCATCTGGCACTATCTCTTGCCATGACTCAATGCTTGAAATGCCGCCTATGCTTGTTAAGTTTGCAATCTTCTCTAATTTTTCTTGTGTAGTTAAATTGTCGCCAATATCAAAATAAAATATTTTTCCCTGCTCAAGGGATGCAGGATTTTTAACAAGCAATGAAATAGCAATTCCAGTCATGCTGCCGCTGTCGAAGATGTTCTGACCCTCTCCCGCAGAACCCTTACTCAGCATATTTTTTCTTATATCGCCACGTAAGTTAAAAATATACAGACTACTGAACTCGACGGCTAAACACTTACGCATACCATCCATTGCAGGCTTATCTATAAACCCATTTCCAGTAATAAAGCCTATAACTCCTTCGGCTTTAATCCGATCACTTGCCCATCTGATCGCTCTAATATAGCTGTCATATAAATTTCTTTGCAAAACGGCGCCGGATTCTTTGGCATAGGTATTTCGAATATTTCCATCTAGAGTGGGATAGTCTAAGTTTTTATTATCATCATTCTCATTCTTCTGCCCTACTGAGTAAGGAGGGTTTCCCATAATGACCCTGATATCTAATTGCTTTTGTTTTTTTCTGCGTCCGCTGTTATCACTTAGTGCGGGTGTCGCCAAATCCTCTTTTTCATACAAGGCAAATGTGTCAGTTAAACAAATGCCGTCAAATGGAACGTAATCACCCCCAACTATAGAGTGATAAACCTGTTCGATATTAATCGCGGCAATGTAATAGGCTAAAAGAATAATTTCATTTGCATGGATTTCATTTTGATACTTATAAGGTAGTTGCTCTCTGTTAATCAGACCGCTTTGTAATAAGCGGGTAATGAAAGTTCCTGTTCCAGTGAACGGATCAAGAATATGCACATTTTTATCACTTAAAGAGAGTCCAAATTCTTTTTTGAGAGCAAACCCAATACTATGAATAATGAAATCAACCACTTCGATTGGGGTATAAACAATCCCCAATCGCTCAGTCATCTTTGGAAACGCTCTTTTAAAAAATTTGTCATACAGCTCCACAATAATTTTTTGTTTTGCGCCAAGATCATTGATGCCTTGTGCTCGCATTTTCACGTTTGCATAGAATTTCTCCAGAGTATCCGTTTCTTTCTCTAAGCTATGCTTATTTAAAACGTCCAAAACCTCCTGCATTGCCATAGAAACTGGGTTATGTTGTGCAAAGCTATATCCATCAAACAAAGCATCAAATACTGGCTTGGTAATAATATGCTGAGCCAACATCTCAATAGCCTCTTCACGACCAATACTGTCATTTAGATCATCATGAAGATTTTTTAGAAACTTTTCAAACGCCTCCGCTTCTTCTCTATTTTCCTTGTGCGCCAATATCTCTGTAATCCGGCTAACATTAGTTTGAGCAATCTTGGCAATATCAGACGCCCACTCATCCCAATACATCCTATTTCCACACTTCTGAACCACCTTAGCCATAATGGCTCGCTCAATCTCTCCAATTTCAATATTGAGTTCAGCCTGCTTGGGTTCTTGATAGCTTTGAGGCGCTGATCCAATGACGCTACCTTTAGCTTTTTTAATCTTTGGCTTGCCTTTGCCAACTTCAGAACCACCGCCATCAGACTTCTTCTTTGGACTTATCTTGTCAGTGATTGCAATCACCTCCATCTTTGATCTATCCTGGCCAGCTAAATCTAGCTTGTTAATCATTGCATCAAAGCGATCATCATGTGAGCGCAAAGCCTGCAACACTTCCCAAACTACCTTGTAGCTCTTGTTGTCATTCAGCGCCTCTTCGGGACTCATTCCCGTTGGAATAACAACTGGAAGAATTACATAACCAAGCTGCTTTTTACTATCTTTTGGTTTTCGCATTACACGGCCAACAGATTGCACAACATCAACTTGTGAATTTCTTGGGGTTAGGAATAGAACTGCATCTAAAGCGGGAACATCAACGCCTTCAGATAAGCAGCGGACATTACTTAAGACGCGACAAGTATTATCAGGAAGCTCGGCTTTTAACCAGTCGAGCTTCTCCTCTTTTTGTGCTGCATTCATACTGCCATCAACGTGAGCAGCTTCACAAATCAACTGACTAACAGCATCTTCGTGCTCTGGGTTTTCTTTCATCAAGGCTGCACGATACTCATCAACGACTTTTTGGAACATGCCAGCTATGTTTTTACTGCTGACTTTATGAGTACCTGCACCTTTATTAATTTCAATAACCTGACAGAAAGCAACAGCTCTCTTCATAGGCTCTGGATCGAGCTCCAAATCTACTTGAGTATCTTGTTTAGATAATGCTCTCCAGCAACCAACAATTTTTGCAGCATCATCTACACGCAAGCTATTGTTTTCATCTGCCAAAACCTTTTGCAAATTCTTGCTAATGTGGTCTTCGCTGACGGTAAGAACAATCACCTTGTAATCAACTAATATCCCACGCTTGACTGCTTCAGAAAATGAGAGCGTATGAAGTGTTTTTCCATACTGCTCTTCGTTGTCCATGTCATATAGAACAATGCTGTCATTCTCAGCTTTTGCTTTTGCAGCAACACCGTAGACCCTAGGTGTTGCTGTCATATAGACACGCTTCTTGGACTTAATAAAATCTGCGTTATGAATCTTTACGAACGCCGACTCATCTTCTCCATCATAGATAGCGCCAGTAGTTCTATGTGCTTCGTCGCAAATGATTAAATCAAACTTGGGTAAATCTTGTTTCTTCTGCGCATCTGAAATGACTTGAATTGAGTGATAGGTAGAAAAGATTACATTTAGGTGCTCATCGTCTTGTCGCTTATTAAATTCATTAGCTAACGCTTTAGGATTTGTGGTGGCTGGATAACGAAGTTCGTGTACCAGCATTTGATAGTCGTCATCTTTATCACGCTTCTTACCAACTTCACTATCAGAGCAAACGGCAAAGCTGTGCATCGGTAAAGTTGATTCTTGTGTCCACTCAGTAAGGGTTTGAGATAGTAAAGAAAGTGATGGGACTAAAAACAGAACTTTTCCACCTTTTCCAGCAACCTCTTCCGCCAATCGTAAAGCGGTAAAAGTTTTACCAGTGCCGCAAGCCATAATCAGCTTGCCTCTATCAGCGGTTTCTAAACCAAAAGCTACATTCTTAATGGCGTTACGTTGGTAATCTCTTAGGTCATGGGCTTTCTTTAGCTGAACTTCTTTTTTCTTAAAAGTTTCAGCCCAATCAATTTTGCTGTTTTCAAGGTCGCTGAGAGTTATCTTCTGCGTGGGGGTATTTTGCCCCTGCATCGCATCGTCTACGTGATGGCTGACATTATCTGTAGTCAAAATTAACAAACGTTGTGTAAAAGGTTTTTTACCTGAAGCTGTAAAAAATGAATCTATGTGTCGTTTGTAAAGTGTAGTTTCAGAATCGTAAAACTTTGCCTGAATTGCGTGATACTCATTGGTCTGTTTTGTTCTCGCAACTAGATCAATCCCCGTATCAGTACCAGGGTCAGAATTACCATGCTCTATCCAATATTTGCGCCATTCTTCCCATAGCCAGACGTTTTCATATAAATCTTTATATTTAGGCTCATTCTCAAAATAGATTTTGCTGAGATTTTCAAAATAATTTCCTTTTTCACGCTCAGACTGAGAGGAAGCGCGGAAGGAATCTAAAACATCTCTTAATGCGGTCATATTTGGCTATTTTGGTGATTTTTGTATTCCATTAGATTACCATGCACCCCCATTAAATAAGCTCTTAATTACAGGCGTCTAGTTAAGGGACGCCTGTAATTACAGGTTCACTTGTGAATGCTTTTTTCAGGCTCACTCTATGAGCCTATAGCTCATTAATCTCCATTTATACAGAACTGAAGGAATGGATCATGAAATATCTCATCACTATATTTTTGCTTGCCCAAGCAGCGTTATATGCGCAAAAGAGCTTCGCCCAAGTGACGAATTTAGACAATTCGCCCTACAACATGCAGAACAGCCCATACAACATGGATAACTCACCTTACAACATGCGAAATAGTCCTTACAACATGGACAACAGTCCGTATAACTCTAGCGCTACAAATGGGGTTTATGACAATACTGGCAACAGAATTGGTTATGAAGTTAAGGCGCCAAGCGGAGTAACGAACTACTTTGACAACTCAGGCAATCGAATTGGCTATACACCATCAAAGCGTTAAAGCCATGTTAATCAGTGTGGTCATATTAAGTATTGCAGTACCTATTCAGATATCGATGACTAGCCCCAAGTTTGAGCCTTACATTGTTAAGGCAACTATTGATACCGCCGTACTTATGGGCTTTCCCGCCTCAAGAGCCGCTAGAAAGTATGCATTACAAGCTCAAAAGCCTGACTTCTTTATGACAGAGATGGCGATACCCACAAAGCCTATTGAATGGCGGCTGCTGTACTTTAAGAAGTTGTTTTCTTAATGGGCTCATTTGATGAGCTAGTGGGGTAACATGTCAATATCAAGTCCATTGGAGAGCAAACATGGGTGATGTAGAGCGACTCCACAAAATTAAATACATGATTCAAGCACGTCAGTGCGTCCCACTTAATGACTTTCTTAATGAGCTCGAAATATCAAAGGCCACATTCAAAAGAGATTTGGAATATCTACGAAGCAGGATGAATGCCTCCATTGTTTATGACAGGTTTAAGAGTGGTTACTGTTTTGATGGGCAAAGCATTGGAGAAAAGATTGAGCTGCCTGGTCTTTGGTTCTCTGAAAAAGAGGCTACCGCCCTTATTCTTATGCAACACCTTCTCTCAGGCTTAGATAAAGGCGGCTTAATTGAGCCTCACATTGCGCCGCTAACCTCCATCATTGACGGCATTCTTGGGCAGAGCAACACGCCAGCCAAAGAACTACGCAAAAGACTAAAAGTATTTGGGATGTCTGCCCGCAAAGGTTCTATTGAGAACTTCGAGGAAATAGGTAGCGCCTTACTAAAGCGCAACCGATTGCAAATTACCTACTATGCACGCGGTACGAATAAAACTACTGAGCGAGAAATATCGCCCCAACGCTTAATCTTTTATAGGGACAACTGGTATTTAGATGCTTACTGCCACCTACGCAAAGATTTAAGAAGCTTTGCACTCGATGGCATTCGCAAAGTAATCATCGCCAACACCAAAGCAGATGAAATCTCCGAAAAGCAATTACATGAACACTTTGCGGAGAGTTATGGGATCTTCTCTGGCAAAGCAAGTCAAAGGGCTAAGCTTAAGTTCAGCCCAGAAAAAGCAAGATGGGTAAGCAGCGAAACATGGCATGGGCAGCAAGTGGGCAGCTTTGATAAAGAAGGAAATTACCTCTTAGAGTTTGACTACAACCAAGATCCCGAGCTGGTAATGGATATCTTGAAATATGGCTCAGGTGTTGAAGTGTTAGCGCCAACTGGCTTACGCAAGCGGGTTAAAGAAGAGCTAACCAAGGCTTTAAAGAATTACTAAGCGTCTAGTTACGGGACGCTCAATTGTTTGAACAGACAATTACATATCCTCTATCTATCGAGGCTTGATGGAATGGGGTTTAAGAAGTGAGCTATATCACCTGCTTATCAATACCAATGCTAAGGCAGAGTGATCAGTAATCTTCATCTCTCTTGGCGTGTGGATATATTCAATATTTGAGACTTTTTGATCTAGCAATAACGAGCAGAAGGCATGATCAATCCTAAAGCCGTTGCCTTGACTGCTAAACCAGCTAAATTCCTTAGTAGTTGGATTTCTAGTTCTCCACGAATCTACTAAGCCAACATCCTTAAGTGACTCAAAACTATCAGCGCAAGCGAATGTCTTGCCCGCCTCATCGATGTAGTGAAGTCCAGTATTAAAGTCCCCAAGCACAAGGACTGAAGAGTTAGCCTCTTGCACTTCACTCTTTAGCTTCTTATAGACGGGATACTTCTCGTCGCCTTGAGGGAAATAGACTCCAAATAAAACTAACTCTTTAAGCCTGACCGAAACAATTCGTTGAGATGCGCTTAGAACCTCAAATGGCTCTTTGGAGACAATCAACACTGAGTTTTCTTTAGGTAGAGTGCTTCCAGCAACCTGATGTTGGTATCCAAGTTCTACCAACTGCTTGCCTAGATTCTTGTCATCTAAGTGATATTCGGTGAGGACTATGAGATCCGCATTTAGTTGCTTTAGGAATTCAATGATTGGGGCTATACGCCTACCCCCACCATGTTGAATGTTAAGAGTGGCTATCTTCATTGATATTCATAATAGCAATAAGCGTCCCGTAACTAGACGCTCAAATACATGATACTAATCACCCCTAAATTGCGGCCAAAGTTTTAGAAAATCTACAGCTACTTTTTCAGATGCTATCTTTTTTGCCCCATGTGACTTAAAAAGTATTGTTGTGTTGACTCGATTTAGCTCCTTGCGAACCAGAACAGAAGATATGTTTCTTGCCCCTTTTGCTTTTTCTGCATAAATTATTTTCTCGCCAGTTTCTTTTACATCTTCAATTTGAATCACCCTAACGGGACATTCAAATTCAAACCCTCTTCCCTTAGACCAACGCCAACTTATCAAATCACCGACTGCAAACTTACACGCCCTATCCCAAGCTGTTTTATCTAGCTTAAATTTTCCTTGATCAGAGATAGATGCTTTTGCTTTTACAGCAGCTACTTTATCTACAGCTACGACTTCATCAGACCAATCTATAGGTCCTACAGTGGCAATCCACACCGTAGATCTGTTTGATATTTTCTTTTTGACATCAAGACCCGGCGCGCCAAAAAACCAACTATTTTCTTTTGGATAAAGTGGAATTAGGGATTTTACAAACTCCTCTGTAATGAGGTCGCCGCACAATCCTTTTACATATAAGCGAGCATCTCCAATCAACTTTGGATCAGCAGTCTCTATGCACGCCTCTGATAACCCTTGAGATGTCTTAGAAACATTAGATGATCCAACAAAAAGCCTTCGTCCCAATACATAAACCTTGGAATGTAATGAGCTGTAGTTATAGACTTGCACACCCCGTTTAATAAATTTCAAAACCTCTGAAGGGTCAACTTGGCCAGCTTTAATAGACTCGCGATTGAAGCGGGTCACCAAAATGCTGCCTTTGGGAATTGGTAAAAACTTCGCAGCGTCTTTGCCCAAGAAAGGGACAGCAACCCAGCTTTTCTGTTTAGCTGAATATTTTTGAATCTGAGTCCACGGTTGTGGCGCATGGAATTGAAGTGTCATTTTCTTTTGATCACTTAAATAGTCACAGATCTCACAACAAGATATTTAACTTAATCATCAGAACGCTCTGCACTGACCTCAAAGTTTTCCAAAATCCCGTCCCTTGTATAACTTAAATGCTCTAGTTCAGCTATATGCTTTACATCATCATAAGAAATAAAGGTGCACATATCTGACAGCCTTCCACTTGTCATGTAGGAAAAGACAGGGCGCCTGATTTCAGTTGAGAACTTTTCTTGCCTATCCGATGGAGCAACAATATGCATTTTTATATGGATGTTTGGCTGCAACGCAACTAAGTCAGCCATTCTCAAAATACCTGAATAGATCGATGTGGTGTGCTCTACCTCAAATGCCCTTGCAATAGATCTTTTATTCTTAATCCAAATAACATCAATTAGTCCTATGGTGCTTTGGGTGGCCTTATCGTAGGAAAGCGGCAATGTAGTTAATAGAGTGCGGGGATCTTTTGGTTGCCATACTTTAGCAACCCGTGCACGATCAGGATTGGGCAACCAAATATCAAATCCCATTTGCTCGCCAATTTTCGCCAGCAATCCTTGAATTTTGATTGATTCCCTTACTTCGCTTTCATCAAGCTGCTCATCCGCATCATCCGATGCCACAGTAACAATAAATTCTTTAGCTTGATCATTGCTAGTCACTTCCTGTGGAGCAGAGAACTCGCCACGCCACAGCTCTTTAACAGGCGGGTAATAGCAATACTCTGAGATCTTGCGAGCATCCCCAACAACACCACTAGCCCTTATGGCTTCAGCAAGCAGGGCATTTGAACGGGTGATTTTGGATCCGATAGTCTCTGCATCAAACTCGTTTAAATAAGGAGAATTCAATTCCTCAAGTAAAAGTTTTCGATCTTTAAGGGAAATGATAGATAGATTATTAAAGGGATCAAATGCTGCCAAAAATACAGAAATGGTATTTCCACTTTTACCTGTGAGATAAATCTTTTGGGCTTCTTCCATTCCATAAAGCTCATCTATATATTTGGCTTTTGACTTTGGGTCCTGCTCTGTAAGGATCTTATTAACTACGCTGCCCAATTTTTTATTCTTATGCAATTCATTAAAGAGCCTGCGCCAAGCCCCTTGCGACACCATTGCTCGTGCAATAGCTTCCGTATTCTTATTGTTTCCTTTGCCGTTTCTATCAAGGATCTTAATAACTTTATCGCAATCCTCATCGGATATTAGGTCAGAATCATTGCCCATAACTCTGCTAGACCAAAAGTCACGGAACTGGGCACTTAACTCTGTCCAAGCTTTTTGCTTTTTTTCAGAGTCATAGAGCACATCAAATTCCGGTAGGAATGAGGAAAATTTCACTTCGGACATCTTTATCCTTTTTGGAAGCTTTGGCTTATTGCCTTAACTTTACTCCAAGCGTCCGGTAACTAGACGCCTAACTTAATTGCCTCACTTAGAGCGGACAATTAACGATCCTCTATGCATCTAACCCTATAGAATAAAGGCATGGAGACGGAAGATAAAGAAGCTATTTGCCCTGTTTGTGGAAAAGCCAACAACAGTCAAATGGCTAAGATGAGAGGTAGGTTGAAATGCTGTTGTTTTGATGTGTCTGTAGACAAAGCAAAACTTGAGTAAGCCCTTGAAGAAAAATCAAAAAGGGGATGTCTTTGTTGAGACTGTTTGAATAAATTTGGCTAAGCATCTAATTACTGGACGCTTCTAATTATATTTTTAGATCGGATGGCCTAATCACGCTGGCGATCTAAAATCCATCATGAATCTCTTTGAGAAAAAATTTGTTAATGATTAATAAATTAAATTTAGATTACAACAAGTATCAAAAGCATATAGACGATCTTGATGCCAAGGCTGTTCAATTACATAATATTTCTCATCCTTGGAGCCCTGAATCAAAAAAAGCAAAATACCATTTGCATCAAAATATGGGCTCATGTCCATTCGAAGGAAATCTACTAACTGCAAAAGTTATTCTTTTGTTGGCAAATCCAGGCTTCAATAAATACCAAGATCCCTTTCCCACTAAAGAAGACCACAAGCCGAGAGATGGCTGGGGAATCGCCAACCTATCACCAAAAGGCGAAAGCAATTGGTATAGACCTAGATTTAGAACATTACTTGATCATGAGGGCGAAGAAGAATGGCAATCTCTATCAAACAAGATGGCAATGGTTCAGGTGATTCCATGGGCTAGCGAAAAATTCAAGGACTTAAAGTTACTGCCCAGTCGAGATCTAATGTCTAAAACAGTAAAAGCTGTTGGAGAAAAGAATCGCGAAGCCTTATTTGTAATTATGCGTAGACGTAAATTTTGGGAAGAGGCACTTAAAGGGGTCGATCAGACGAGAATAATAGTTAACCCCCATCCAATCTGCTCTTACATCACAAAAGGAAACTTCGGAGACGATTGGGACAAAATCAAAAAAAGGCTGGATGAATGAGGATAAAACAATAAATGCGGGGATTGCAGTAGATATATGTATGCGGAACTAAACATAACAATGATCCCAAGAACTACAAGTCTTGCCCAGCCCTTGCCAGCATTTCCCAAGATAGCCGACCCCAAAGCAACCAACACAAATATAGTAAAACCTACGCCCAAACTTAAGGCTATTACGGCCTTCACTAACCAACCGAGGGCGTAGTAACCTACTGATGGAGCATCTACAGGTGGGTCAAAATAGATATCCAAAGCTCCAGCAATCGCCACCAAGCTAAATGCAATTGATGAGGCAACCAAGCCCCTTTTGAGATGTTTATTCATTGGGTACTTATCATTTAATAATGTAAGACAGAACTATTGCAATCGTCGCTTCCCAAAAGATGAATGTGAAATATGCGGCTAGCAATGTAAATGGCAACAGTAGAATTGATTTAAGCATTTGTCATTCGTTAGACTTTTTAATCACGGCCAATGTTTTCTCGTCTAACTGCCCACTAAAAAACTGATCTAGTGCTTCTTGTAATAGTTGGCTATTGGGGTCAATTTTTAAGAACAGCGTAAGACATGATTGAAACTTGGTTACATCAATGTCTTTCCCGAAAATCTCCAAGGCTGATTTATTACTATCCATTACTAACCCTACGCACTGACGCAATCGCTCACCAAGCAGGGGATGGTGCCAGTATTCCTTTGCCTCTTCTAGGGACTTTATTCCGTATAACTTGGAATTATGGCTCTCCCCCAAACCATATGCCTGGGGAAAAATGAACCACATCCAATGCCCTTTTTTATGCCCTGCCTTAAGTTCCTCTATGACCCAACTAAATAATGGCTCATCTTGAGCATCCAAAAAACGTTGTAAATTGAAAGTATCCATATCGACCCTTTTGAATCCAAATCCTCTCTTCTTTAGTGGCCTCCGAAGAAGGCACCTAAGTAATAGCATTTGATTTTGAACTTACACCCAAAATTCGCACCATCTCGAATGTCATTTAATAAGTAATTCTCGACTCCATCTGCAGCATTTCCCAAATACCTCAATTCATCTCTATACAAATTAAGATCAATGCTGAAGGTAAATTGACTTGGCTGCACCTCTTTCATATAAAGGTCATATAACTTACTAAACTGCAATTCTTTCTGGAAAATCGTTATCTTAAAGTTTCTACGGCTTGGATCATGAATATTTTTATTCTTAGATGGGTTTTCGAATAGCGTATTTACCTGCGCCCCTTCCAACTCTTGCCTTACCTTCTCTTCGAAATATTCTTTTACAAAATTAACTTTAAATTTACTTTCGGCAAGACTCTGCATACTTGCTAAATCTATATTTACCGACGCACTAGCAAACCGCATTTCTTGCTCTATCTCAACGAAGTCTGGACCAAAAGCAATGCAATGCTTACCTGTTGGCGCTAGAGTTAGCCAAATTGTGCTCGTCGTAGTTTGTCTCGCATCCAAGATCTTCATCTTTTGCGTCTAACTCAACTTAGCAATTATTCGATTTGGTTCTTGGCATGCTTACCAACCAATAACTAATTGCCATAAAAATTAGCAAACTCAATCCATTGAAATTTTGCATCTTGATACCCTTTTTAATAGAAGTATTCAGATTAAGCGCCTAAAAGCTCATAAAGTGAGCCAGTCAAAAGTAAAGTCAAGGCGTCTAGCAACTAGACGCTCACAAAGAAGAATTTGCTTACCCATGCCCTTTTTAGAACTTCAAAATATTGATTGCAACCTGAAAGGATCCGTTAGTGGCCGAGAAATCCACATTTGGGGGCAAGATGCTTTCTGCCGCCTGAGCCGAAGCGATACCTGCCAATAGAACTGTTGCTGCTACAAGGGCTTTAAAAGATGCTTTCATTTGGATTCCTTTCATTTCTTCGTGTAATTAACTGCCTACACTTAGAAAGACGGATCAAATGAAATTTGTCAGGCTATCTGATGAAATATTTTTAACTTATTGATTTTATTGGATATTTTTATTAATTAAATGGCTAAAATTTGGAATGGTGCCCAATAGAATGGTGCCGAGTAATTTGAAAGACGCTGCTTAAATCCAGCAATAAATGCGTCATTTGGAAGCTCAATGCCCCGCTGGAAGATAGGGGATAAATTACCAGCTTTGAACACCATCTGGGTTAAACGTAATGCCTCTACCGGGTTGATGCCATTTTTGACCGTTAAAAGATAGTAGAGGCGCATAAAATCGGCGGTTGATTCATCTGAGACCTCCCAGAGGGTCCCTAATACGTAATTGATACCTTTCAAATTAAAAACGTTTGAAAGGCCCTCTAAATTACTCATCCCTTCCCCGGCACCAGGAAGTCCAGTATCGCAAGCCGAGAGAGTAACAAGCGAAGGGCTAATCTTAGGTTGAATTTTAGAGCTTAATTCCTCTATAGAGATCGTGGAACCATCCCCCAGCAGAAGACGGCCACTTGATCCAGCACTCTTTGTTGGGCTGTAATGCGAAGCAATATGAATGGTGGACACACCACTATTAAATGCATCTAGAAGATTATTTTTAGTGAATTCGCCATCAACATAAGCAATTTTGTTAGATGCGCCATCGGGAATGCTTGAAATATATTGAACCTCATCCTTGACCGAGGTTAATGCTGGATATTCTTTGAAGGCCCTTGTTACACCAAAGGCCTTCAAAGATTTATTGGGCTTGGATAGAACTTTTTTATCGCTCAACCCTTGAATATCTATATCAAATAGCGAAACCATATCTGTTTCGCCAACCGGCAACACACCTATTGGAATAATTGCTATCAAATCATCAGTTCGAATCTTGAGGGCACTTATTCCCCGCTCTCTTAGAGAGGCAATGCTAGAAAGCATTAATTCGTTTGATAATTTAGATGCAAGTTTAGCGTTCATTGGTGAGCGCTTTGGACTCGAAATATTGGAATACAAATCCAATAAATTTTTTCTAAATTCTGCTCTATCAATTTTAGAACTGAAGGTTTGGGAGCCTTTATTAGTAGTAATAATCAATGTGATCGTATTTTTTTGGACGTAAAAATCAATAAGAGCTTCATCATTTCTCTTTAGACCAACTATTTGTCTGCTAGCATCACTGGAATCACCCCTCTTATTAGTATGTACAGCATTTTTTAAACCCATTCTTAGCTCAGATATTTCAGCATCTTTTAATTCAATTGATTTAATTGTTAAAGAACTAATCTCTCTATTTTTGGGGTTGCTTTGATCTATATTCTTTAACTTGGTTTTAAGGGCCTCTTTTTCGGCTGCTCGTAAATCAATTTTTCTTAAAATTGCCTCTTGATCTTCTGGAACATAAAGCTTGGAAACTAAAATAGTTTCTGAAGCTCTCTGGCTTAAGTAGTCAGAAAACTCATTTTGCTTAATAATTTTTAAAGTAAGGCGTGCCGATTCAACATCACCAATCTCCAAATAGGTATCAACAAATTTTTTAAGCTGATCGCTATACCCCTCTGTAAATATCTCAAGCTCCTGTGGGCGGCCACCAATTGAGGCTCTTAATTCCTGAAGTAGATTCGTATACTGCTTTGCATAAAATGCAGCTAGCTGCTGGTCACCTATAACTACATACATGCCATACAAGGTCCCGTATTGCTCTAGCAAGATATTTTTATTGCCAGAAGCTCGAAAATCCTCTAGTCCAGACTCAAGCAATACAACAGTTTTTTTAAAATGTTCGGCCCATGCGTCAAGGCTATTATTTGAGGACTCAACGGCATCAACAAATTTAGGTAACTCATCATATATTGGATAGTATTTTGCTAGCTCACTGCCGGAATAAGCCTGAGTATCCCAATAAAGCATCGATGGAATAAATTCTCGGGCCTCTTTATAGAGCTTAAGGCCTACAAGCTCATAAAAAAACTTCCATCTTTGTGCGGAGGATATTCCTCCATAACCTAGATTTGCATTAAAACTTTTATCCTCATATTCCACAGCCAATTTATCATTACCTAATTTTTTGTAAGCCTTGGCTATTATTGAATATAGTTCTGCTCTTTTTTGAATGGCATTTGGGTCTTTAACACCATCTCCGCCACTAACATTAATAATTTGTGTAGAGATGTCAATTGCATGTTGAAAGTTTCCAAGAATTAAATCCGCGCGGGGAAGAATCATCAATCCCGGGGCGCCTGTTGCTGCAAAATCAGCATTCTCTTTAGAGGCGTTAAAAAAATCATTTAAAAACCAATTAGTTTCAGCATTTATCTTGGGATACATCTTAATAACCGCATCAAGATCGCCTCTATCAATTAAATATTGAAACTGCATCATTTCTGTAATGATCTGTAGACTTCTTTTATAACCGCCTCCAAAGCCTTTGAATGTTAACTTTCTTGCTTTTGCCAACTCTTTATCTGCAAGTTCAAACTGCCCTTTACGAGCGTAATCCCTAGCATTTCGCCAATAGACTGCTAACATCATGCTGGGATCAGCGCTGTACTCAATGCGATTTTGTAAAAAAATTCCTACTTCTTCGGGAGACCTGCGAAAGTTCCACCTCTCCTGATCATCTACAGAATAAGGTATCAGAAAAGTAATCTGCTTTGTGGTTATTTTTTTGTCTGAATACTTTGTAAATAGAATGTCTTCAGCCTCTTTTATCGCCGTCTCGCGCTGGAAATAGCTACCCCTAAGCTCAATGATATTTATTGCCTTAATGACGCTTTCAATCTTTTGCTCTTTTTTTATTTTTGGATCGGCAATATATTCAGATAGCTTTGTTAAAAATATTTGAAAATCCTCATTGCTTATTTTTTCTTTGCCAATTTCATAAGGGGAGCTCTTTGTATTACTAAGATCATTGGCTTGCGCAAGAACGGGGTAACCAAAAAAAATACAGGCCATTAAAAATATCTGCAATGGCCTTTTAAAAATCATCTACGGTTACCTTCAATAACCTCAATCAAAACATCTCTTGTTTGAGATGAAGTCAAGCCCAGAATTGCCTTAAAACCAGCCTGACTTTCATTGTTAGCTTTGAGGCCGCTAATGACAAGGATGTAAGAAGCATCTGTCTTGGCGATCTTTATTTCAACGCCAGCATCTAGGCCACTATCGACAACTAAATTAATAAATTCAATTGGATCTGACTTAATTAAGGTAAAAATCTGCTCCTTATCGAAGCCTTGCTTACCTCTGAGAATATCAATCCCAGTTCCGCTAGATGAGGACTTATAGGCTGGGCCAGTGTTTACGTATAAACCAAGAATTATTCCGATTGCAAAAACCGAGGCTGCAGCGGATGTAGCTTGCGTAGTCACGCTTATGCCCAAATGGACGGAGCAATATTCGCTAATTTTACCTAACCAACTCTTCTTAACTCTTTTCTTAATCTCGGCATTTAATCCAAGTTTTCGTTCAATTTCAGCAAAAGATTTTTTAGGGTCATAAAAGCTGACGTCTATCTCATCTTGTAACTGCTTATATGCGGCCTGATAAAGACTCTTCTCTTTCTCCGAGAATGGTGGCTCTTCATCAAAATGTTGGTTTTCAATATTTGCCATCTTTAGGCCGTTTCATAATAACTGCGGCAAGGCTCAGAATACTTTCTAAAAGCCTTACGTGATTCTGATAAAAATTGTCTTGTTGCTTGCTCAGTTCTATTAATAATCTGTGCAATTTCTTTGCTAGACATACCATCGAAGTCCAAGCTTAATGCTTCAGCTCTTTCAGCAGAAACCTTGCTAAGTTTTTGCAAAGCCGTCATGATGCAGTCATGTAGTTTTTCTCTTAATGATCCTCGCGAACTATTTTCATCCTCGAGATCAAAACTTTGTACACCCGCTTCATACTCATTGTCATCTGAAGTCGCATATTCAGAGAGGGCCTCATCAAAAGCAAATGTTCCATAATCGCCATTGATGGCATCAGACTTCTTCTTTATGAGCGTCAATTCTTCAAATGTCATACTAATTAGTTCCTGATTTCCTGACTTCAAAGCATCGCTGTATTCAGCTTCGGCCTTTTTCAATGCATCAGAAATATTTTTCTTGGCATCGCGCAATTCATCGGCTTGCTCTGTGGCATGGGAGCGCCATTTATCTATAAAGATTCTTTTAGAAATAATTAATACCCAAGATAAAAGGGCTTCAGGCTCAGGGAGCTTATTCTCTTGTGCGGCCTTATAAATTCTAATAAAGGTTTCTTGAACAATATCCTCTGCCGCCTCTTCATTGCAGCGCTCTACTGAACGCAACCTTCTACATAGCGGCTTCCAAAGATCATCGTGGAGCCTTTTGAAGGCGATCTTTTTTTCCTGCTCGTTTCCACGCAGACCATTCAGAATAAAGTTTGCAGTCCCTAATTCAATTTTCATATTTGGATATATTAAAACTCACTTGCGCCTAATTTTGATGAATCCATTACTTGAATAGTACAGCCATATTTCATGCATGCAGCCTGCTCAACAGCATAGTAATTTGAAGCAAAGGACGGAATTGTCTGTACCAGCAGTAGGATAACAATTAACTTTTTCATTTTGATCTCCGGAAGAGATCTAAAGGGGATTCCCCCTTAGATCGCCAATTAACATTAGTAGCTACGAATTGCGGAACCAACATACCCTTGGCTAGGGGTATAGAAATTAGTGGTATTTCCGTAGGTTTGTGCTGACCCCACAAAACCACCTCCAGGAGTGAAATAGTTAACAGTGGAGGCAAATGCGCCATTTACTGAAACTGCCAATACTGCTGCTACTGCCAAAGTTTTAATGATGTTTTTCATGATTCTTCCTTTAAGTTGCAAGCTTGATTGCTTACATAAAGAAAGACGGGCTATTTTGGAAATGTCAGGGTTTATTTTTAAATATATTGAAATATTTGCAAAAACCCTGTTTTTTACCCAAATAAAGCCCCTTTTGTCTTGATTGGACCAATTGAGAGTCTGCCTTCAAAGTACTCAATTTTGATGTTTAGGTCCGCAGGAGGCACCTTCAACAAGGAAAGGGCCACTGGAAATGAAAAGCTAATCTCGCCATCCCAAGCCCCATCTGCTGGGCAGGTCACCTTTGCCACTCCTGCACGAAATACGGCAGTTTTATCCGCCAGGGATAAGCCAACTTCGCCGGTGAGATAGGCCTTTTTACCCCTGCCAACAGGCTTTTTAGACTCCAGACGTTTAATGGCATCTAGAAAATCATCGCGTTTAATCATCATCTGCATCAATACCCCCCGCTTGCTTCGTAAATGAACTCGGCAATAGTTTTATTGTTTCGCAAAATAGAATATCCAGACATATTTTCAGCAGCAGCAAAATTATGTTCGCCAATCAAAGCGCCTTTAGGGATTAAGAAGCTCCATAGTTCATCGCCATCCTCCAGGTTTTCAATAAACTGATTCCAACCTTGATTAAGGTGTCCAAATGGAACATGGGGAACAGCATCAAGCGGATCGGCGTAATAAGAATTAGCTTCTACATCCTCAACCGATAATTTAGACTTCAGATATTTCCCTTGTGTTGCAAAGACCTTTTCCCTTATTCCGCAATTCTTTTTGGGGCGCCTTATCAAGACCCCTTCAAATACCATATATATAAAAATTGGCCAACACAGCACAATTCCCATTAGTGCAATGGGAACAACCAAAGCCTCTTTCACCACATACATAAGAGATCTATTGGGATGAAATATGGTGTCCACCTCTTTAGCAAAATTACTTTTGGGCCGGTGCTGAATGAAAAAACCCCCAACAGAAATACAGACTCCAATCGATAGGTAGGCTATTGCGATCGCAATCATTTAGCATCCTTCCTTCGGTGGATATGTGGTGAATGCATCAACCCTGTAGCCCTGTGGGATAGACTTATCACTAGCACCATTGACAACAATTCTCTCTGCAATTAATACGCCTTTGGAGAATGTCAAAAACATATCGCGCTCGTATGTACTGGCATAACCTCCATGAACATAGTTGAGAATTTTTCCACTAGGACATCGAACCTCTCCAGAATACCAATGCGCGAACACATGATTGTTATATCCCGGAAATAAATCTCCAATAGATAAGTCCTTGCCAAATTCGTCGATTGCAGATATTCCGACCATATACAGCCAGCCATCGATTACTTTCCATGTGCCAATATACCTCCTCCAGCATGCCGTTGACGCCAAGCCAAACCGAATATTCTTTCCACTAGAGCACATCCAAAGGTTCAGTGGCTGAGAACACATCGATATCTCTTGGTCTTTGTAAATCAATCTCTCTGAAAATTGTGCAGTCATATAACACTCGATTAGTGATAGATACGATTAACTTTTGAGCTAGTAAGACGCTGGTCAGAATGAATCTTTCCAATCGTCAAAATCGCATGACTGTCACGTCTTTGAATCAAATAGCTCTTCATCTTTTCATGATTTCTTGCAATAAATGAATGGCCATAGAGGGTTTCAATTCGCTGTATTGATCTTTTAGAAAAAAACCGAACAACACAACCATTAGGGGCTGGTCGCTTATCCCCATACAGCTGTAGTAATTTTTCAATACTGGCATTAATGCCTCTTTGTTGCGCTCTTTTTTCTGCGTGCTTAGTTTTCATAAACTCTCCGTATAAATGTGGGAGATAGCCAATCACAGCATGCAAAAGGCGCTCCCTTAAACAAGACGAAGGAAGTTTATAAATGTCAGGGTCTTTTTATTTGTCAGCGTCCCGTAACTAGACGCCGAATAAGTTTGTTCTATTTGGAACAGACAATAACTGATCCTCTATCTAGTGAGGCCTGATGGAATAGGGCTGGCAGAGATTGCCCTACATAGGAAAAAGCGAGAGAATTAAGCAAAACCCTAAGGCATATAAAAATAGCAAGGATATGTTTGTCATCAGTTAGCCAAAACCAAGAATTTATAGAGCTCGAAAATGCCTTGAAAAGACTTGGTCACCTTTATGGCGAACTTGAGACTTTTCTTCCGCCCATTAACTTTCAGGGGAATGCCCCTTATAGAGCTTTTAGATTTGACGCCAATGAACATACTGACTCATTGGCTTGCTACTTAAAGGGAATGAAAGCGGTTTCTACCTTAAATGCAGGCTTAATTCTTTTAAAGTCAGGATTTACTCAGGAAGTTGGGGCGCTTTGCAGAATGGTTGATGAAGCCTGCAATGAAATAATATTTTTAATCAAACCTGAGGGCGATAACGCTTTAAGTAAAAGCCAAGAACAATTTCTTGATAGCTTTTATCAAGAAGAATTTAGTGACTTTAAGAATATTCTCGCGGCACATAACTCTCGACATACTGTGCCATCCCAGAAAATTCATGCATCAATTGCAAAAACAATGTCATCATCAATAAACCCCTCGGATGGTCAGGCAATGACATCCGTGGTCCAAAAAACTTTGTCTGGCTATATTCATGGTGCATATCCGCAAATCATGGAAATGTATGGTGGCAATCCGCCCCATTTTCATATGCGTGGGATGCTAGGGACTCCAAGAATAATTGAATGGATGACTCAGGTCATCTCATATGTTGATCGCCTAATAATAATTTCTATTCTTGTAGCTAGAAAACTTGGTGCATTAGGAATCGAAAAGCTTATACAAGATTTAAGGGCTGAATTTGAGAGTAAGTTTTCCACTAGGTCAGACTTATCACCTAAAGAGTTAATTGAAAGAGCTAAAAAATCTCGTTGAGCACTCTGCAACTAGACATCAAATAGATTTGCACTAAATGGAACGCAAAATATTTCGCCAGCTCAACGCTGCGGATGCCAACCTGGGGAAATGTGAAACCGCTGGGAGCCAATAGATTCGGTGCTTAGCGGGCAGTGAGTCTTGCTCAGCTTAGACCCAATGTGCAGAACTGTTTTAGTCCTCTATCCTACGTTTTCAATCCTCTGCTCTACCGACTGAGCTACCAGGCCAAGACTTGGAATTATAAATGAAACTGCATTCCAGGCTGAAAAATGGTCTAACAGACCGTAG
>Ga0214235_1000197_pt1 | contig 31564 bp, 29 predicted proteins | sample TroBogypolimnion_2_FD_153073 | JGI IMG/M metagenome (GOLD analysis project Ga0214235, IMG submission 153073) | Freshwater microbial communities from Trout Bog Lake, WI - 15JUL2008 hypolimnion | ecosystem: Environmental > Aquatic > Freshwater > Lake > Hypolimnion/Profundal zone ... | reverse complement strand
GGACGGTTCCGCTACAACTTGTTTTGGAGAGTAGGCTTCAACTATGCAATTTATTATTAAAGAAGGTTTAGATTTACCCATAACGGGTGGGCCTAAACAAATTATTGAGGATGGCAATTCGGTTTCTACCGTTGCTATTCTAGGTACGGATTATGTAGGTATGAAGCCTACTATGTTGGTCAGTGAAGGGGATTCGGTCAAATTAGGCCAAGCTCTTTTTACGGATAAAAAAAATCCAGGTGTACTTTTTACTTCACCCGGTGCGGGTGTTATTAAGGCCGTACATCGCGGTGAAAAACGCGCCTTATTATCGGTCGTTATTGAATTGAAAGGCGCGGCTAAAGTGTCTTTTCATCAATATAGAGAGTCTGACCTAGTTAATTTAACAGCGGAACAAGTTAAAGAAAACTTAGTAGCCTCGGGTTTATGGCCTACGTTACGTACGCGTCCTTACGGTAAGATCCCTGCGCTTAATAGCACGCCTAGTGCTATTTTTGTAACGGCTATTGATACCCGTCCACTCGCAGCCGACCCTGCCATTATTATTAGAGAACGCTCTAATGATTTTAATAATGGTCTGACGGTACTGGCTAATTTGACGGCGGGTAAACTCTACGTTTGTAAAGCTACTGGCGTAGATATGCCGGTTGCTAATGTGGCAACCGTTGCTGAGTTTTCAGGGCCACATCCTGCTGGCTTGCCCAGTACGCATATTCATTTTATTGATGCAGTCAATATTAATAAGTTTGCATGGCATCTGGATTATCAAGCGGTTATTGCGATAGGCGCGTTGTTTACTAGCGGTCAATTAAACGTTGAACGAGTCATCTCTTTAGCCGGCCCTACCGTTAAAAATCCTAGACTGATACGCACACGCGTCGGTGCTAATACCGATGATTTAGTAGCAGGTGAATTATTAGATGAGCTTGAAAGCCGCGTTATTTCAGGCTCAGTACTTTATGGACATACCGCCAGCGATTGGTCTGCCTTTTTAGGTTGTTATAGCAATCAAGTGTCTGCTTTGCAAGAAGGTCGTGCCAGAGAATTTTTTGGTTGGATTGTGGCGGGTAAAAATAAATATTCGGCCTTGAATGTTTATACCTCTAGTGTTGATCGTAAAGACCATCGTCTTTTTCCTTTAACCACAGACAAAAACGGTAGTAATAGAGCCATCGTTCCGGTAGGCGCTTATGAATCTGTTATGCCTATGGATATTTTGGCAACGCCGTTATTGAAAGCCTTAGTGATTGGTGATTCAGATCAAGCTCAATTATTAGGCTGCTTGGAACTCGATGAAGAAGATGTCTCCTTATTTACGTTTGTAGATCCAGGCAAGCATGACTTCGGTCCTGTGCTGAGAGCGAATTTAACTAAAATTGAGAAGGAAGGATAATGTCGGCTAGAAAAATTTTAGACAAAGTAGAGCCGCACTTTACAAAAGGCGGACGACTTGAAAAGTATTACGGCCTGTATGAAATGGTCGATACTTTTATTTATACCCCAGCTGATGTAGCACGCGGTACTACGCATGTTCGTGATGGTAATGATTTAAAGCGCACCATGACTTTTGTGGTTATCGCAACGTTCTTTTGCATATTGATGGCCATGTATAACACTGGCTATCAAGCGAATTTAGCTATGGAAGCGATGGGTTTAGAGAAAATCGCTAACTGGCGCAGTATCCCTATGACGCTGTTTGGTTATAGTACTTTAAATCCATTTTCAAATATCGTACATGGCGCCTTATATTTCTTACCTATTTATATCGTGACCCTAGCGGTTGGTGGTATTTGGGAAGTTTTATTTGCAACGGTACGTGGCCATGAAGTCAATGAAGGCTTTTTGGTATCTTCTATGCTGTACACGCTAATTATGCCTCCTGATATCCCCTTATGGCAGGTGGCATTAGGTATCTCTTTTGGTATTGTTATCGGTAAAGAAGTTTTTGGTGGTACGGGCAAAAACTTTTTGAATCCTGCCTTAACAGGTAGAGCATTCTTATACTTTGCTTATCCTGCCTCAATGACCGGTGATGCTGTTTGGGTTGCGGTTGATGGTTTTACTCGCGCTACGCCATTAGGCATAGCGGCTAATGGTGGTTTGGATGCAGTTTATGCAGCTAATTATAGCTGGATGCAATCTTTCTTTGGTTTTGAGCCTGGCTGTTTAGGTGAAACTTCTACCTTAGCGATCTTAATCGGTGCAGCGTTTTTGTTGTACACCAAAGTGGCATCTTACCGCATTATGGGTGGCGTGTTCGCAGGTATGGTGGCTGTTTCTGTGTTGTTTAATGTGATCGGTAGTGATACCAATCCCATGTTTGCCTTTCCTTGGTACTGGCATTTAACCGCCGGTGGTTTTGCTTTTGGTATGGTTTATATGGCAACTGACCCCGTCAGTGCTTCTATGACCAATACCGGACGTTGGATATTTGGCGCCTTAATTGGTGGTATGACCGTGTTAATTCGTGTAGTTAACCCTGCATTTCCAGAAGGCATTATGCTGGCTATTCTATTTTCAAATATGTTTGCACCGACGATCGATTACTTCGTCATTCAAGCTAATATCAGAAGAAGGATGAAACGGTCATGACTGAGAAAAAGATAAATTGTAAACACATGACGGCTCTCTGTGAAAAGCTTAATGAGTATGAATCCTATAGAAAGTTTATTGTTTATAAAGATAAAGTACTGGCTTTAGGTAATGATAGTTTAGAAAAAACCATCGCTATTGCTGTGGCGCTGTGTTTAGTGTGTGCGGTACTTGTTTCTTTTGCTGCGGTTGCTTTAAAACCGTTACAAATTGATAACAAAGCAGCGGACATGAAACAAAATATTCTTGATGTAGCGGGTCTACTTGAAGAAGGCGCTAATATCAACACGACTTTTGCTCAAAAAATTGAAGCAAAGATCGTCGATTTAGAAACGGGCGCGTATGTTGAAAATATCAATGCTGATGAATACGATCAACGAAAAGCTGCGAAAGATCCAGCTCAAAGTATCGCTATTCCTAAAGATAAAGATATTGCCCACATTCGTGTTAAAGCTAAATATGCCAAAGTCTTTTTAGTAAAAGACGGCGGCCAGCTTAAGTCTATCATTTTGCCTATGCATGGTTATGGCTTATGGTCTACCTTATATGGCTTTTTGTCTTTAGATGCGGATGGTCAAACCGTACAAAGTATTAACTTTTACGATCAACAAGAAACTCCGGGGCTAGGTGGCGAAGTCGTTAATCCTAACTGGCGAGCCTTGTGGAAAGGTAAAAAAGTCTATGCTGAAAGCGAGCAACACTCTGCAGATAAAGGTTCAATTGCAGAAGCGAGTATCGGTGAGCCTGCCTTGAGTTTAATTAAAGGTGCCGTCGATAACACCAGACCCGGTTCTCAATATCAGGTTGATGGACTTGCTGGCGCAACTTTAACCAGTACCGGTGTGACTAATTTAGTCAGATACTGGATGGGTAACGAAGGTTTCGCTCCGTATTTAAAGAAAGTAAGAACGGTTCAAGGGAGTTAAATCATGAGCGCAATATTAAATGATGAAACAAAAAAAGTATTAACCGCCCCTTTAGTCAATGACAATCCTATTACGTTACAAGTATTAGGAATTTGTTCGGCTTTAGCGGTGACTTCACAAATGTCGACGTCCTTGATTATGGCTTTGGCCTTAACCTTAGTAACGGCATTTTCTAGTGCAGCGATTAGTGCCATTAGAAACCATATTCCTAGCAGTATTCGGATTATTGTACAAATGACCATTATTGCCTCGTTGGTAATCGTGGTTGATCAGTTGTTAAAAGCTTTTGCTTATGATGTCAGCAAACAGTTGTCGGTATTCGTAGGTTTGATTATTACCAACTGTATCGTCATGGGACGTGCTGAAGGCTATGCGATGAAAAATCCGCCTTTAGAAAGCTTCATGGACGGTATCGGTAATGGTTTGGGTTATAGCTTGATATTGATTATCGTGGCTTTTTTCAGAGAAACCTTAGGTTCTGGTAAATTACTAGGTATCGAAGTGTTTAAATTGACTAAAGATGGCGGTTGGTACGATCCTAATGGTTTGATGTTATTACCCCCTAGTGCTTTCTTTATCATCGGTTTGATTATTTGGGGGGTTCGTCAATGGAAACCTGCTCAAGCTGAAAAGGTAGAGTTTAAGATTATGTCGATTTCTCATGGTGAAGGAGGGCATCACTAATGGAAGCTTATATTAGTTTATTTGTTAAGGCTGTCTTTATTGAAAACTTGGCCTTGTCCTTCTTTTTGGGCATGTGTACATTTATTGCAGTATCGAAGAAAATTTCTACAGCGATGGGCTTAGGTATTGCGGTCATGGTGGTTCAGGCGATTACCGTGCCTGCCAACAATGTCGTTTACCATGCCTTGTTAAAAGAAGATGCACTTTCTTGGATGGGTATAACAGGCGTTGATTTAAGCTTTTTAGCCCTTTTAAGTTGTATTGGTATGATTGCGGCACTGGTACAGATTCTTGAGATGATTCTGGATAAGTTTTTCCCCGCGTTGTATTTTGCTTTGGGTGTGTTTTTACCTTTAATCACTGTTAACTGCGCCATTTTGGGCGGCAGTTTATTCATGATTGAACGTGATTACAACTTTGGCGAAAGTGTCACCTACGGTGTGGGTAGCGGTTTAGGCTGGGCATTGGCAATTACTGTCATGGCTGGCGTACGTGAAAAACTTAAATACAGTGATATTCCAGCCGGTTTGCAAGGCTTGGGTATTACATTTATTACTGCGGGTCTGATGTCTCTTGGCTTCATGGCTTTCTCCGGAATCCAACTTTAGGAAGGTAGAGTAATGCTGGAAATTCTCTTAGGGATCATTATTTTCACGGCTTTTGTGATTGCACTGGTATTTGTTATTATCGGCGCAAAAAGCAAATTGGTCGCGGAAGGCGATGTTGAGATCCTGATTAATAATGAAAAGAAAATTCATGTGCCGGTAGGCTCAAAATTGTTAACCGCGTTGGCTGACAATGGTTTGTTTGTATCATCAGCCTGTGGTGGCGGTGGAACTTGCGCTCAGTGCAAAGTGGTTGTACATTCAGGGGGGGGCGAAATTCTGCCGACTGAACTGACACATATTACTAAGCGCGAAGCGGCTCACGGTGAACGCCTTTCATGCCAAGTTTCGGTAAAACATAACATGAGCATTGAAGTCGAAGATGAAGTCTTTGGCGTAAAAAAATGGGAATGTACCGTTAAGTCCAATAATAACGTGGCTACTTTTATTAAGGAACTGGTACTTCTGTTACCTGAAGGCGAAGAAATCAATTATAAAGCGGGTGGTTATATTCAAATTGAATGTCCTGCGCATATTGCTAAGTACAGTGATTTCAAGATTGAGGAACGTTTCCATGAAGATTGGGATAAATTCAATCTATGGCGTTATGTTTCTGAAGTAAAAGAACCGGCATTGCGTGCTTATTCAATGGCCAGTTATCCTGAAGAAAAAGAAATCATGCTAAACGTACGTATCGCCACACCACCACCTGGTGCGCCTGATTCAGTACCCCCTGGCATTATGTCTTCTTATATCTTTGATTTAAAACCTGGCGATAAATGTATTATTTCAGGGCCTTATGGCGAGTTTTATGCCAGAGATACAGATGCCGAAATGGTCTTTGTAGGCGGTGGTGCCGGTATGGCTCCTATGCGTTCACACATTTTTGATCTGTTACGCCGATTGAAGTCTAAGCGTAAAATCACTTTCTGGTATGGCGCACGTAGTAAACGCGAAATGTTCTATGTAGAAGATTTTGATATGCTGGCTAAAGAAAATGATAATTTTGAATGGCATGTCGCTTTGTCTGATCCATTACCTGATGATAATTGGGATGGTTACAAAGGCTTTATTCATAATGTGTTGTTTGAAGAGTTTATTAAAAATCATCCAGCCCCTGAAGATTGTGAGTTCTACATGTGTGGACCTCCAATCATGAATACCTCAGTGATTAACATGTTGATTGCAAATGGCGTAGAGCCAGAAAACATCATGTTAGATGACTTTGGCGGTTAAAGCTGCAAAGTCTTTATTAACGGTATGTTAAGTTAAGAAGGCTTATTAAAAGAAAACGAGGATAGACTAGTGCTATACCTCGTTTTTTAATTTAAGTGTTGTTGTTTATGAAAATTAGCAACACGGATTGGATAAGAGGATTGTCATGGCTTATTTTTTAGTAACATTTGTTTTAATGCTGGTGGTCATAACCATTATGGCGGTCGGTGTTATCTTTGGCCGTAGAGCCATTAAAGGTTCTTGTGGTGGTGGTATGAGCAAAGCCGAGTGTGTCTGTGTAGAAAAATGCGATAAAAGAAAGAAATTAGATGCAGCAGCGCATAAGGCTTCTGTAGAAGCTTAATCTAAAACAGCTTTAGCTGTTTTTACCCATCGTTAGGTGGATGCACGAGCTTAAAAACAAGCGGGACAGGGTGATTGCAACCCCGTTCTTAGAGTTTAAGATTTCGAAAGTTATTGAAGCATCCAAGCGTTTCGGTCGGGGTTGCAAACCCCGACCGGCATCGAGTGTTTGGAGTAAAGCAGCTTTAGCTGTTTTTACCCATCGTTAGGTGGATGCACGAGCTTAAAAACAAGCGGGACGGGGTGATTGCAACCCCGTTCTTAGAGTTTAAGATTTCGAAAGTTATTGAAGCATCCAAACGTTTCGGTCGGGGTTGCAAACCCCGACCGGCATCGAATAACACAACGTATACGTAAAATACCTTGATGAACAAAACTAAGCCATTAAACCTATCGGAACGAGCTCAAGCAGTGACAAGCTTTTATTGGCATGATTACGAGACCTTTGGTATTGATCCACAACGTGATCGCCCTGTGCAATTTGCAGGTCTTCGTACTGATGCAGATTTTAATATTATTGATGAACCCTTGGTGGTTTATTGTAAGCCTACGCCAGATTGTTTGCCGCACCCTGATGCCTGTGTTATTACCGGTATTACGCCTCAATTAGCGGAGCAAGAAGGTGTCTGTGAAGCGGAGTTTATTAGGCTGATACATGAACAGCTAATGCAAGCTAATACCTGTACCTTAGGCTACAATAATTTGCGCTTCGATGACGAAGTGACTCGTAATTGTTTATATCGTAACTTTTATGATCCCTATGCGCGTGAATGGCAAAATGGTAATTCACGTTGGGATTTAATTGATGTCTTAAGAGCCGCAAGGGCTTTACGGCCAAATGGCATAGTGTGGCCGGTTAATGATGAAGGTAAGCCTAGTTTACGGCTAGATCAATTAACCATAGCGAATGGCATCGTTCATGAATCAGCACATGATGCCTTATCTGATGTGCATGCTACGATAGGTATCGCTAAAGTCGTTAAACAAGCACAACCTAAACTCTTTAACTTTTTAATGCAGCATCGTTTAAAGCCTAAGGTTTTAGAGTTGTTGCAATTAGGCAGCGATCAGCCTGTGGTACATGTTTCTGGTAAATATACGGTCGATAAGAATTGCCTCGCTATCGTTTTGCCGATCTGTAAACATCCAACTAATAACAATGGTGTCATTGTTTATGATCTGTCTATAGATCCTGAGCCTATGTTGTCTTTATCGGTTGGGGAAATACAGCAGCGGCTATTTACGGCGACTAAAGATTTACCAGTTGGTGTAGCGCGCATTCCCTTAAAAACGGTGCATATTAATAAGTGTCCGGTGTTAGCACCTATCTCTGTAATTAAGCCAGAAGATGCTCAGCGCCTCGTTATTGATTTTGACCTATGCCAAGCTAATGTCGCTAAAATTAAGGCGGCTACCGACTTGTCTGCTAAGTTAATGGCGGTCTTTAGTGATCATGGCTACGGAGATCAACAGCAAGATCCTGATTTAGCTATTTATAGTGGTGGTTTTTTCTCTGATGCAGATAAGCAGAAAATGGCAACGATTAGGTTGTCATCACCTGAGCAGCTGGCGGCCTCTGATCTTAGCTTTACTGATCCACGCTTAAGCGAGATGCTATTTCGCTATCGGGCTCGTAATTATCCACACACATTGACAGACTATGAACAAAGTCGTTGGCAGAATTTGTGTCATCAACGCTTAACAGGACAAGTGCCGGGAGCAAGTATCACTTTTGAAGCTTATGACGCTAGATTGCAAGCGTTACGTGATAGTTCTGACAGTCGCAGCGATATCATTGATGCCTTAGCGGCTTATGCTGTAGCGTTACGTTAAGTTCACTATGCTCAAAACGCTATAGCTTACGGATGATTAAAATAAAAAATGTTTATGGTAGGTCGGGTTAGCGATAGCGTAAGCCAACATTAAGAAGTTGTCGGCTTACGCTATCGCTAACCCGACCTACTTTGATTTTCTTCATTTAAAGTAATTCATTATGGAAGTCTTATGTCTGTTAAACGTCCAGTAGTCTTATCTTTTTCAGGGCATGATCCTAGTGGTGGTGCAGGTATACAAGCCGATATTGAAACTATCGTTAGTCATCAATGCCATTCTGCTAGCATCATTACCGCGTTGACTGAACAAGATACCAGCAATGTTAAAAAACTGATCCCACAAAGCTCAGCAGCTATTATTAGCCAAGCCAATACCTTATTAAATGACCTAAGTATTGATGTCTTTAAAATTGGTTTAATTGGACATCATGAGACCGCTTTAGCCATTTATTCGATTTTAAAACAGTATCCTCATATCCCAGTGGTATTAGATCCCGTGTTAGCGGCGGGTGGTGGTGCTGACTTATCTAATCAGCGTTTAATTGAGACTATCGTTGATTTATTATTACCTTGCACTAAGGTGTTAATTCCTAATAGCGAGGAAGCGCGTAAATTAACAGGACTTGACGATTTAGAAGATTGTGGCTTGGCTTTGTTAGAACTAGGCTGTGACTATGTGTTAATTACCGGAACTCACGAAGATACTCCCTCGGTGAGTAATCAGTTGTTTCATGATAATCGTTGTTGGGAGACTTATACTTGGGATCGATTGCCGGCTAGTTATCATGGCTCAGGATGCACCTTGGCAGCGAGTATTGCGGCATTACTGGCTCATGGCTTGGAACCAGTACAAGCGGTTATGGAAGCTCAAGACTATACGTGGAACTCCTTGAGTAGCGCTTATCAACCAGGTAAGGGTCAGCATAATCCGAATCGATTTTTTTGGATGGAAGAAGAATGATCAGTTTTCCTAGTAGGGGTTTGTATGCCATCACCCAAACAGAGCATAAGTCTTGTGACATCATTGTCATGGAAGTTGAGGCAGCGCTTAGAGGCGGTGTCATCGTGGTGCAATACCGCGATAAACAGCCGAAAAATGCAGACCACTTAGCGAGTCAGTTACTTAAACTTTGTCAGCAGTATAATGTGCCTTTGCTCATTAATGACGATGTGGAGATGGCGCTAAGGATAAAAGCGGATGGTGTGCATATCGGTAGAGATGATGGCTCTATTGAACGGGCGCGTTTGCGTTTAGGTGAGCAAGCTATTATTGGTGTTTCCTGTTATAACTCTGTGGAACATGCACAGCAAGCTCAAGCTCAAGGGGCGACTTATGTGGCTTTTGGACGGTTTTTTCCGTCATCATCAAAACCTCTGGCATTACCCGCAAGCATAGAAACCTTACGTTTAGCCAAGCAAGCACTCCGTATTCCTATTGTCGCTATAGGCGGCATACTTCCTGAAAATGGCTCGTTATTATTAGAGGCCGGTGCGGACTTATTGGCGGTTATAGGCGGACTTTTTGAAGGTCAGCCTGAGCAGGCGGCAAGGGCTTATCAGGCGTTGTTTGATAGCGCTTTAAATTAACATCTGCCCTATAGAAAATGAGCCCATATAGACAATGATAAAATAAACGGACGCCAAGGCAATACTGGCTGAAAGGTTGATAGTCAGTGTTTGTCTAAAAATATAGGCTACCAAGGCTAGTTCCCAGATAAACAATAGCCCTAATATATAATAGCTGAGTAAGTATTCATTGAGTGTTAGCCAGACTAAAATCGGGATGATAAAAAGAGATACGATATTAGTACAGAACAATACAGCGGTTGTGGTTTGTACAAAGGCATATAAGGTTTTATTGAGATAAAGTATAAGGCCAATAAAGAGTAATGTTAATGAGGTTTCAATACTCACTTCAAGGAATGACTCGAAAGGATCATCGGTCATGTTGGCTTGCATGAAATATTCAACAATATAAAAGAACGCCAGATTTTGTTTAAAAAAGGCAGTCGATCTCGTTAGCTCTAGTGGATTATTTTTAAGCCAGCATAGCGGAATAAATTGCCTTAGAATATCAATAGATAACATGGTTTGTCGCGTAGGTCATGCAAGTTATAGAGACTCTCAATTTTTAAATTTAGGAATGAGAAGTAACAGAAATTTCTTCATAATCACTAAAATCATCGTTTAAAGATTGTACTAGTTCTTTAGTGGTATTTGTTAACTGCATTAATCGAGCTTTAGTGACTTTGTTCCAGCCTATAGGTTCATTAATAGGGAATAACATGCGTGTTGTGGTCAAGTTCATTTCAAAAAGATTGCTTAAGTTTTCCATAAGATGGAGTTCTTTTTGTCGAAGATTTAGTTTTTTGATAATAAATTTGGCATGTAATTTACAGATCAATAAATGAGTCGGTATTAGAATTGCCATTAAAGCAACTAGAATGATCGGGCCCATAATAGGATCAAATAAAAAGTCTAAAACACCAAACTCTATTTCTGCAAATACGGCGAGAATGGCAATAAAACTAACAATAAACAGCGTGGTGATATTCGCACGCTCTTTCCAAGTTGTAATGCCCTTTTTAACTTCAGGTATGACTACGTTTTCGATATCACGGATATTTTTTTCTAAGGCATCTAAAACCCGATAAGTACGGTCATTATTGACATTCGCTATACGTTCATCGATTTCATAGAAATCTGCTTGATGATCAGGATTAATGTTATTTTGCATCGTAGGCATAATAATAAACTGCCCCGTATTTAAACCCAGCGCTAAGAGTTTACGTTGCCATGAATTAATAATTTCATTGGTTTTAGCAGGATTGAGTGCAGCTAAAGGCTCATCAATTAAATAAATAAATTTATTGGAATCTTGTTGGCTGATAATCTGCTGTATTAATTCATCCTGCATTGGCGAGGCGCTTTCAAAGACATCGGAAAAAACAAAAACGAGGTCGGCACAAGCGATGCTTTGTTTAGATAGTAATGAATGGATGGGATTTGTTAGTTCAACACTAATATTAGGCGTATCTATAAAAACCTTGCCTTTTAAGCGCTCACAGTTCATGGTTTTTAATTCCAGATAGGAATTAACTCTATCCCCTTCGCCTTTGAGTAATTGCTCTATTTGGCTACTGATTTGATAAAAAGGGTATCTAGGATCTACATCCAAAGCCGTACCAGGCAAGGTCGCTGCGTGAGCTTGGCTATTATGCAATAATACCGAAAATTTTTGATTGAATACCTGAGTGCCAGAAGGTAGATGCTGAGCATTGCTAAGATAACTATTAAGAAAGCGTGATTTAGCGCTAGATTTACCGCTAATTAAGCTAATAATAGGCCACCAAGAATTTTTATTGGCAGTCGTTTCATCAAGGCTTATAAGGCCAAGATCAAATTCTATTTGGTCAAGATCATGAAATACTTTTGCTGATTTTAACAATACCGGATGGTCATTAGCGAAATGTTTTTCAAGATTAATAAGGTATTTGCTCGCTGTCTTTTCAGTCATCAGTTTGACCTCCACATAGAATGAATTTAGATATAAAAGTTATGCGAGTATACACCTAGCGCTGTTCTGATAATACAAAAAACAGGGGGCTATTTCGGTGTTCGTCTGCAATAAAAACAGTATGTTTTAAGTGGATATTAGTTTTTGGCAGGCAGATAAAACAAATTTGTAGTATATTTGACGGCTTTTCTGTCGGTATACAAATTGAATGATTAAAAAAGAATCAGGTTTTTTAAATGTCACGCCTTTAATAATAGTGGCTATAGCCTGTTTATTATCGGGCTGTACTGCTGCTTTGAGTGGTCGTTATGGCGAGAATGGTCAGACTAAAGCAGAGTTTGCTCTGTATGTGGAAAGAGTCTTTAAAATGCAAAACAGCATGACCAGTGAAATGATGGAGATGACTGATGCAAATGAAGCTTTAGTGCAGGCAGATCAAAAGATGCAGGAGGTTTGTGCGCCATTGAATGAATATGCGACTCGCGAAGAAGATAAGTTAACGATTGCTATTTCTTTGCTTAGGCGCGTTGAGAAATCAGCCGTCGCGTGTGAGAAAGCCGCTCTAAAAGTTCAAGCGTTATTAACTCATCAATAAAGCGTATAAAACTTTAGCCAAGTGTTACTTGGCTAAAGTAGTGTCGCTAATTATTTCTTGTTAAAGTAATAATAGCCGCCAAACTTTCCTTTTAGCGTCATAGTTTGGTCATCTTTTTCAACTAATGAAAATATATCGAAGCGGCTGTTACCTACCAAAGCAATTTTTAATTTTCCTTCTTCTATTTCGTAATTAACAGGGGGTTGGTCATAGTATTTGCCTTCGCGGGGGATGTGCAAAATAGTGACTTTACCATCTTTAAATACCCAGGTATCTTCACGACTGACGGTTTGTTTGTCAGTTAATGAATTAGTGGTGTGTTGAAGTTTCCAAGTACCTTGTATTTCTTCTTTAGCTTTAAGCTCAATATCAGCGTTTACAGTACTCGCGACTAGCGATAAACCTAATAATAAAGCTAGAGTAACTACGTTTGTTTTTTTCATGATCATTCCTAAGTTTTAGTAAAGAAAACAACGGCGAGTGAAAGTCACTCAGGTAAGCGTTGCTAGATTAAATGATCGGCTCACCCCGAGCAAGTTTGGGTAATTTACCCTCCAAACCCATGGCGCTACGCATGACTTTGTTTTTAGCAGGTAATAACCGTTCAGCTAGACCTAAGCCTAAGTTTCGGATGAGTTTTATAGGCAGTATTTCATTACTAAATACTTGATAGAAAACATCCATTACAGTCATCATTTTAAGATTTTCATTGCGACGTAGTTGCTCATAGCGTTTTAAAACACTTAAATCACCTAGCGCTAAGCCTTTTTTTGCAGCATCGACCAGCACTTCACCTAAAGCTGCGGCATCGAGTAAACCAATATTAACGCCTTGACCGGCGAGTGGGTTAATCATATGTGCAGCATCTCCCACTAACACGACACCGGGCTTAACATAATTTTGAGCATGTTGACGCTTGAGTGGAAAGCTGGCGACGCCCAATACCTGATTGACTTGACCCAAACAGTCAGGAAAGGCATTTAGCAATTCATCCTTGAGGGCTTCGTAGCTTAAAGCTTTTAAGCGCCTAACTTCGTCAGGTGAGTTATACCAGACGATAGAGCCATAATGACCCGTTAAGGGCAAAAAGGCTTGAGGGCCACTGGGTAAAAAACGTTGCCAAGTAATATCTTGCTGCTCGTAGGCGGTTTCTATATAGATAACTAGCGCGTGTTGTTTGTAATCCCAACTGGTGACACCTAAACCTACAATTTGACGAACGCGTGATTGACCACCATCAGCAGCTACCAGCACTTTGGTCGACAACTGTCGCCCATCTTCTAATTCCAGTAAGCTGTCATCTCCTATGGCATAGTTGATTTTAGTAATGGTGCTGGGGCAAATCAATTCAATATTGTCAAAGATCTGTAAGCGATCTAAGAGTGCAAGTTGGGTAATTCTATTTTCAACAATATAGCCTAGTTCAGGATAATTAATATCATCACTGCAAAACTCAGTATCACCGGCTGTTTCCCAAACACGCATGCGTTTAAAGGGACAAAAGCGTCTGGCGACAACACCATCCCAGGCGCCTACTGTTTCTAGTATGTTTTTGGAGGCAATACTTAAGGCTGAAACGCGTAAATCATGCGCTTGTTCAGGACTAAAAGCCTGTGGTGTTGTGCTTTCGATCACCGCGACTTTCAGTGAGCTGTTCCCTAAGCTGCAAGCTACCGCAGAACCCACCATGCCGCCACCGACAATAACGACATCAAATTTTTCTATCATGAGCGATTCATCCTTTCGGCATTAATGCTAGCTTTTTGTGCTAGTTGACGTTCTATCTTAGCGGCTCGTTTGGCGACCAAGGCTCTAGCAGCATCTGCGCCAATATGGGCTTCACCTCGTTGTTTGGCTAAGGCCATTTGTTTTTCTCGTTCCATAAAACGAGTTTTTTGTAAATCCGTGGCCTTATCATAGCAATGCGGACAGCTCACGCCTTGTTGATATTTAGCATCGGCTTTATCAGCCTCAGTAATGGGTAATCGACAAGCGTTACATTGATCGTACTGGCCTTTTTCAAGTTGTAGATTGACAGTTACGCGTTCATCAAAAACAAAACACTCGCCTTGCCATAAGGTTTCTTGAGGCGGCACGACTTCTAGGTATTTTAAAATACCCCCTTTAAGATGATAGACCTCATCAAAACCTTGTTCTTTAAGGTAAGCCGTAGATTTCTCACAGCGTATACCGCCGGTACAAAACATAGCAATCTTCTTATGTTTTTCAGGATTCAGGTTTTCTTGAACATAACGAGGAAAGTCTCTAAAGCTTTCGGTATTAGGATTGAGGGCATTTTTAAAGGTACCAACTTGATATTCATAATCGTTGCGCGTATCTACCAAAATCACGTCGGGATCGGATATCAGTTGATTCCAATCTTCAGCTGCCACATAAGTGCCGACTACCCGTTTAGGATCGATACCTTCAATGCCTAGCGTAACGATTTCTTTTTTGAGTTTAACTTTGGCACGATTAAAGGGCAGGGTATCAGTATATGATTCTTTGTGATCAATATCCGATAAACGCACATCTTGACGTAACCAGTTAAGTACGCTGTCTATTCCTTGGCGTGAACCGGCAATCGTGCCATTAATGCCTTCATTAGCCAATAATAAGGTGCCGCGCACTTGATGGGCTTCCAAGACCTCATGTAAGGGTTGGCGTAAAGACTGAAAATCGTCCAAAGTGACGAATTTATATAAAGCACAAACAACTATCGTAGACATAACAACCCCGTTGCGAACCAGAACGTAAAACTGGAGCAAAAAGAGAGCTATTATACGGCTAGCATCAAAATACCGCTACTTGTTGGCTAAAGCGGCTGGTGGTTGAGTATCTAAACCTCGCATAAAGTTCTTAACGAGTATCAATATTGTGGTCTCAACTTTTTTGATTTGTTCTTTATCAAGAGAGGGTCTTAAGGAAAGCGCACAAATACCATGCACGCCGGCAAAGAACGCGATAGCTGTCGTTTTTAGTTCAAGTACAGTTAATTCTGGTTTTAGTATTGCCAAGCATCGTTCAAATTGAGCAAGCACCTGATCGATTTTGTCTTGATACTTGTCAGGAGTCTCGATGCCTATCAATAAGCGCTCATCAAAAATATAACGCCAACGATTAAAGTTTTCAGCACCATAATGCATATAAACTAAAGCTAAGTTTTCCATTACAGGCTGCGCTTCATTTAATGAGGGCTGCTGTAATTGCAAGGCAATCGCATCAAGAGTCCTAGCATGGATATGCAAGATCAAATCAGCCATATTAGCGTAGACCATATACAGACTGCCAACGGTGTAGCCTATTTCTTTTGCAATATTACGCGCCTTTAAAGCGGAAAAGCCTTGTGCTATGACGACTTGTTCGGCCGCATCTAGTATCATGGTTTTAATTTCTGCTTGGCTATGCTCACTTCGTCTTGCCATGATTAATTGTATTGAGTTTATTAAAAAGAAAACTGTTTAATTAAGCTGCCAAATCTTACGGCGACTTATAGGGTGTGAGTCAAAAGATTGTCGTACATGCTGCCACTGTCTTACGACATTTTCTATGCCTTTGCTATCATTGGCCGTTAATTCGGTATAGCACTCATTGCTGCGTACAAAGGCCGCCAAGAATGAGCCCATGGCACGTTGTTGCGTGTGATATTGCGCTAGAGCCTCACGCTTTAACAATCGCTCACCCATATTGAGTGGGGTACACGTTCGTGTTAAACCACGCAGTGGTAAATCATCGGGTAAAAATAAGGGTTGCGTACTTAAATCTAGTGGTTTATCAGCTGTAGAACCAGAGGGCCAGCCATGTTGCCAATGGATTAAATAAGCAAATAGGCGTGGATTAGGTTCGGTAACTAGGCTATGTTCCAACCAATCATTAATGGCTAATAAAGCAAACATACCTAAGCCTGCATGATCGGAATCATTTTCCATGACATCGGGAAATACAATTAGGGTAGGTTGGGTGGCGCGCAGGATAGCGACTAACTCATTGCGTAGTAATTCGCCTTCTTGGGCGATACCTTTATCTTCTGCTTCTATGTAGGGAACATGGCTGTAGCCGGTAAAGCCCGAGCGCTCAGGGTGAGATCGTCCCCAATGAGAAACCAGCATGGGATAAATAGCACCATCTGAAAAGCCATATAAGTCTAAGTGGATATAGCCATGGCCTAAAACATAAGCGGCGCTGCGCGATTCTTGCAAGCGTTTTTCACCATAATTAATATAGTCTGCTTTGTTAAGGTTAGTTTTACCCAAGTCCCTCTGTATGGCTTCTACGTAGGCATCCCCTGCGGTTACGACTACGCTACGTACTGTACCGCCATGATCAAACACTTGCTGAATTAAACCGGCAGCACTCAAGGTTTCATCATCGGGATGAGGTGCTAAAACCAGTAAGCGTTCATGAGACTCTATTTTTAAAGGCTGTACAGTTGATGAGGCTTGTAAGCACGGCGTAGTCAGTAAGCCCGTGATAAGAATGGCTAGATGTAAGTAAGGGAAAATGCTGGATAATTGCATGAGCTTTCGTATTAAATAACTTCAAAAGAGAAAACTACCGTAATCAAAGTCATAGACACTAAGCCTAATAGGAAAATAATTTCAGCCCAACGTTCTAAGCGATCAGTTGCTTGCGCTGAGCGTATCGATGAAAATGATAATAAGGCACTGATCATGAACAATAAGCTATCAATAGCTAGACCTTTATCAATTAAATAGTTGGCGAGATCCGGTGCCATAGTTTTAACAATACTGATAACCATAATGCACACGCCGACCATCGTGGCAGAATTTGGCAAGATATGGTGAGAGAGATCGTTGTTGCTAGAATTGGATCTCTTAATAGTAGGCTTTAGCATGATGATAGCGAATAAAAGTTTAGTGAGTTTTTAGAGTATCAAGATTATTTTGTGCAGTAGGATGGCCTTGGTTAGCTGCTTGTTGATACAGTTCCAATGCTTTAACTTCATCTTTAGGAACGCCTAAGCCATTTTCATAAAGATAAGCCAGATGATATTGGGCATCAGAATCGCCCGCTAAAGCGGCTCTTTGCAGTTTTACAAGGGTATCTTCTGAACTCATCGCTGTAGTGGTCTCGGTTTCTGGCTGATTGGTAAAGGGGTCTTGATCTTTACAGGCTGGCAATAACAGCATAAAGACTAAGATGGCAGTTATGGGTTTAATAACAGAGTAGGGCGTATTCATGAGTTAGCTCGCTTAAGAGAGGGTCTAAGACAGTCGAACAGTTGTGGCTTAATCAAACTTGAAGGCACCTGTTAAGCCTTTAGCTTGGGCATCTCTGTTTGTTAGTGGAGCCAAGTCAAAACGGTCTTCAATCAGTTTAAGTATAGAGGTGGTGTCGTAAGCGCTATGATCCACATAAGCTTTTTTTGCAAACGGCGACACGATAATAGCCGGAATGCGAGTGCCTGGCCCCCAGCGATCAATTTTAGGGGGGGCTACATGATCCCAAAGACCACCAAACTCATCATAAGTAATGATAATAGCCGTACTTGGCCAGATATCGCTGTTTTTGATGCTCTCAACCAGTTCATGTACTTCTTGGTCAGCCGCTGCAATAGTCGAATAACCAGGGTGCTGATTCTTATTGCCGGCCGGTTTGAAAAAGGCGACCTGCGGAAAGCCTATTTTAAGGTCCGTTAATAATTGCGCCTTATCTTTTAAATGTTCAGCCCTAGCCGCAGTGCCAGGTGCGTAGTTGCTATAAAACACGAACGGTTGATGATGATATTGAAAGTTATCGTCAGTTACGCGTTCAGCGACGGCATTATCCCAACCACCTGAATACCATGCCCATGAGATGTTTTTTTCAGATAAGCGATCACCAATGGTCGCTTGAGTTTGTGCCGGCAGCCTATTTTCGGGATGAGCAGAATTAAACGGTGGATAATAGGGTTGTAAGGTACCAACTGCATAACCGTCTTCGGTGACGCTAGGGTCACTGATAAGCTTGCCCGTTAGTGTGTCACTTTTCCATAATTTAAGTTCAGTCGGTGCATCTTTAAATTCGGGTATACAGGCGCAAATCAACCATTGATGATTAAGAAATGAGCCACCAAACGTACCTTGAAAGAAATTATCAGCTAACGTGTATTGTTTTGCATACTGCCATAAAGCTGAGCCAGATAGATCGTAATGACTCATGGTTAAAGCGCCTGCAGAAGACAGTTGTGCAAAACGATCATTACGCCCCCCATTAATTTGCATTTGATGAATAAAGAACCTATGAGTTAGGTCTGGATGTTTTTCACCGGTGTTCACATAGTCTGCAATGTTGAACGGGTGGTTGGGCAGATGAGTAGGAAAACGATTATCCAGTTGCTTATTAGCCATGACGGGCGGTAAGGTTTGATAAGGACGTCCGTATTCGTCAACTTGTGGTAGGACTTTGATATGAGCTAAGCCATTAGCGCCCGGAAAGTTGCCAAACAAACTATCAAAACTACGGTTTTCTAAGTAAATAACCACAATATGATCAATCTTCGCCAAGCCTTTGGGAGCGCTTAAGCCGGTGTTGGGTAGTAAGACGCTAAGTATGACTAAAAACGTTGTAGTGCGAAACAGGGACATTTTGAATGCTCTAGGTTAGGTTTGAAATCTAGGGTCTAGTTGATTACAGTACTGCTCTTGTCCAATGGATGCTGTAGGGACAGGTCGCGGCCTGTCTCTACACTACATGAGTAATATGAGGATCAATATTAGAAATATGGCCTTGCTCATCAAAATAGACGGTCATCAATTTGGAATTTTTACGCTGCTGTAAAGTGTCAGCATTGACGTTATAAAAATTACACAGGTCTTCATCGCTAATAACCTTTTGAGCGGCAGGCAATAACTTTTGTGAGCGTAAGGCTTTAGCGAAAATCCAACAGAGCCAAAGCAAGGTCATGACCACTAAGGCCGCTAGATAAATTTCCATGAGTTCTAACAGGCTTTTGTAACCACCAAACCAACGCATTTCATTAATCATTTTCTTATCGCCCATCACCCAATTGCTTAAGGCGACTAAAGGAATCAATAAGTATATCCACATCACCCAACAGAGCAACCAGACAAATACGGCGCTGATACGTTTACGTATGGTTTGTAGTTGCGGGGCATTAATAATATATTCTTTCATTTACTGCGCAAACCTCTGTCTACTGTGACCCATACGGCGCGTTGACCGCGTTTCTTTTTAAGGGCGCGAACGGAGCCCACTATCGTAGTTCCTACGTTAATCATCCAATACACCAGAGGATACCAAACCATCCAGTAATAATAGCGAGCTACACCACCGGTACGTGATTCGTAATGTGAGTCTATAAATAGACTTACGCCAAATTGTATTAAACAGGTTAGGCTCAGTAACATACTGGTCCAACTAGGGCTTAGATCATGTAAAGATTGCCTTGTAGATTCAGTGAATAACTCAAAAGGTGTAAATAATAAATGAGCCAGTATCAAAAAAGCCCAAACGATACTGATTAAACATTCAACATAGAGTAACCACATGCCGCGTGATGACCAGCGAAACAGCGCAGGAAAATAACGTATTAGCACTTCGGTGCCCCCTTGCGCCCAACGTGAGCGTTGCTTCCATAAGCCTTCTAAGGATTCTGGCATTAGCACCCAACACAAGGCATTGGGTTCAAAGTAAATTGACCAGCCGGCTAACTGCAATTTCCAGCTAATGTCGATATCTTCAGTGACCATGTCGTTGCTCCAATAACCGACATCATGTAAGGCTGATTTACGGAACGCAGCAATCACTCCAGAGACGGTAAAGATATGACCATAAGAGCGTTGCGCACGTTTAATCATACCAACAATGGCTGAGAACTCACCGACCTGAATGCGACCTAACAGCGTAGAACGATTACGGATGCGCGGATTGCCAGTCACTGCACCGACATTAGGATTGTCTTGGAAATGGCGCACCATCCAAGCCACGGCTTCGGGCGCTAATAACGCATCACCATCAATACAAATCAGAAACTCATGCTGGGCTAGCAAGGCACCCGCCCGTAAGCCCATAGCCTTGCCTTGATTAGTATGTAAATTAATCACCCGTAGCTGAGAATGACATTCGGCTAGTTCTTCTAAGATTTCTAGGGTGTTATCTTTACTACCATCATTAATAGCAATGATTTCAAAGTTGGGATATTTTTGTTTTAACAAAATACCTACGGTATCACGTACATTATCACCTTCGTTATAACAAGGGATGAGTATAGAAACGGGGGGGTACGTTTTTAAGGGGGGCAAATGTTCGTTATTACCGAGTTTATGCCATTCGTAACGAAAATAAAAAATAATCGCGCCAAACATCCACACATAAGCCATAAACAAAGGATAGTAATAAATGAACACTTCAATACTGGCATCTAGGGGTTGCCATAAGGTTAAGCATTGAGTCCATTGGGTTTGTATAATTTCGATCAAGTTTTGCAAAAAGGGATTCATGGTGTTGTGGTAGTAGTGGCCATATCGAGTGATAGTTATCGTCTTTTTTATAGTCATCTGATAGGGAGGGGTGATACGCTTTCAACCCACCCTAGTTGCTGACTGTTTTTTTACATCCTTGTGTAATAGATTCCGGCAGTCCATGCAGAAATGACGGTGTATAAAATAGCGGTAGAAACCTATGGCATAAAAGGCAGTGAAAAATGTTGTTGTAAATCGCTCAAGCGAGGCTGATCGGTAAAGACATTGTCGGGATAATAGCCGATATGGCTGACGCCTAGCTTTTTTAATAATGCCAGTTGTTTATTAAACACCGGCATGGGGATTTTTTCATGAGTTTTCCAATTGACGGATTGCAGTTCGAACACGGTTTTTTTAAGGCCATCAGGCTGCTTTGCCGCCGTTTTTACTAGTTGTGTCAACCATTGCATGGGGTTTTCTGCTTCTTCCATAAAGGGCATGGCTTCGACAGCGACATAATCGTAATGCGCTAAGAAAGATTTAAAAGATTGCGCGTACCATTCTTCACTGTAGGTTTTTAATAAAGGTAGCGCATAAATATTTCTCGCAGTTTTTATGCTGGGGCGATAAATACGTACCCGATCCGCCAATTCATCGGTAAATTGATTAATCACGTCAGTTTTATGTCGTGCCCAAGCCATGCGCATGGCGCTGGTCGCATGCAGTTTGTCAAATTCACTAGGCAGGCCGGCCGCTTCTTTTATAAAGTTTAGCGCCAGCGGCGATACATCTTCATAATCGGACAAAATACCATCGTCGTGAAACAAAATGCCGTCAAAATTACAATGCTTGGCCAGATCTTCATAAATCTCGGCTATATATTGGCGGGCTTCCGGATTGAATGGCGACAGTCTAGTATAAATATGGCTAGATTTTTGTGCCTGCCCATCTTTCCATTCCTGTACATACCAAGATTCTGGTGCATCGCCGTGGTAGGCCATGATAGGCATCCAAGCGTAAACCTTGACCCTAGCTACGTTTTTTAATTGCCAGGCTACTCGATTGAACAAGTCTTGGCGCATCGGCAAGTGCCGGTTAGGAAAATAGAGTTCTTCTGCGTTGCCGTCACCGTCAGGATCGGCATAGGCCTGCAAATAAACGGTATTGATGTGCATGTCTTTGATACGTTGAATCACAACGTCAAGGTTGCGCTCAGTTTGCTCGGGGTCTTTATCATACAGATAATCCATATCCAAATGCGCCACTCGCATAGGTCGGTCGGCACGCAATCCAGTAATGATTTCTATAAATTGCTTGACGCCGGGATTATTGACCATAATTAAGCGCCGCAAGGCGCTGATATTGGCCACCGTGTTAAAGTTATCTGCAAGCCCCATAGTCATGGGCATGCCGGCTTCACGCGATGCCTGTACTGTGATTTGATTATATTCGCCATAAGGCCACACCATGACCCTAGGTCTGACGCCAGCATGTTGAAAAATAAACTCGGCGCTTTTTAGCAAGGCGTTATGAATGCGTTCGCGATACTCTTCATCGTTTTCGTAGACCAGCATGGGGTCGTCATACAGTCGGGTAACAGCCGCCGCCTGAGTGTTGCCTTGCGGATTAGCAGGTATACCTTTATGTAAATCATAGCTGTGCGAGCCGATTTCCACTAAGCCGGACTGTACCATCTCCCTGACTTGATTCCAGTTCAACAAAGGTTTAGTGCCGTTATAAGTCGCTAAGTTGCCATCCATCCACGCTCCCACCAAGGAAACTGTCGCTGAGTAATGGTGTTTTTTTAAGATCGGGAAGACGTGGGTGTAAAAACTCTCATAGCCGTCATCGAAAGTCAGTAGTACGGACTTGTCTGGCAAGGTATCCTTGCCGGCCGCCGCATCCAGCACATTTTGTACGCTGACTATGTTATAGCTGTTTTTTTTCAGCCAAACGAGTTGTTCTTCAAGATGATCGACACTGACATCCATCGAGTTAAACGGGGGTTTGGCACCTTCCGCTCCTACAATGTCATGATAATTAAGTACCAAAAAGTTTTGCTCTTTAGCATGGGCTAAGCCAACGACTAAAAGCAGAGCCATTAAACAACAGATTTTATTGACAATATGTGTGATGGAAACAGGGGAAGTAAGACTCATAACATCCAAATTTTAAAGAAACTTAAGAAAAGTAGCGACAATATTAACCGAAAAATCAGCGTTTCAGTTGAATATTAAAAAGTGTACCAAAATATGGACTGCTCTACACTAGCGTAACAGTAAGTTTAGTAGGTTTGTAGGTTTGCGTCAGTAGAGAAGGTCGGACACATTTTTGTGCCCGACAATTAGAGGGTTAATGTGGGATTACACTCAATTTATGCCATTGTTGAGTAAGGCAGTCCATTTGCTCAATAAAGAATGTTCTGGATTAAGGTGAATACAATCCGATTTATTCATGATTTGTGCTGGTTTCAGTTAATGCACTTACTAGTTCGGGATATTGAAAATGAAAATTTTCAGTTAATAAGCGTTCTGGCAGCACCCGCTGACTCGCCAGTAATAGTTCTGATCTCTCGCCTAAGAGTGTTTTTAATAGCCAAGCAGGCATGGGTAATAAGGCTGGACGTCTTAAATGCTGGGCTAATATTTTTGTAAACTCAGTATTGGTCACTGGATGAGGTGCTGTGGCATTATAGATACCTTGCATAGCTGTGTTGCGGATCATGAGTTTTACAATGGCAATCCAATCGTTTCTATGTATCCATGACATCCATTGTTGACCATCACCCAAGATGCCGCCTAATCCGAACTTAAAAGGAAGCAGCATGCGTTGTAATAATCCACCATCATGCGCTAAAACCAAGCCCGTTCTAATTAGGCATACTCTAACGCCAAATTGACTGGCTAGTTGTGCAGTCGCTTCCCAGTCAGCACATAAGCGTTGCGAAAAATCATGAGACGCTGGTGATGATGATTCGTTTAATACCTTATTGCCTTGATTGCCATAATAACCAATAGCAGAACCACTGATTAATAATTCCGGTTTAACTGTCGCTTCTTTTATATAGCTTATTAATTGTTCGGTTAGTTGTATACGACTATCTCTGATGGCTTGTTTGCGGGCATCGCTCCAGTGGTGATCAAAAATAGGTGCGCCAGCAAGATTAATAATAACTTGAAAATGATGCTCTGAAGTCAATTGATTGAAATTCGATAATGTCGTCACCTCATTGCCGATTATTTTATTGACGGTATCAGGAGTGCGGCTTAAAACAGTCACTTTGTGACCTTCTTTAAGTAGGCTGCTTACTAAAGCACGACCAATAAAGCCAGTGCCGCCGGTAATTAATAGGTTCATCGCATGCGCCTCGTGGGAGTAAATGTTTGGTAGAGTAGTATTGTATATGTTTTGTTCAACTATGGTTTGACAAATATGTTTTGGGCGAGTAGTTTAGAAAGTCAGTCGTTATAATATTGCCGTTTTAAAATTGTATAGCCTCCTCAAGACTATTGATGAATGGTGTATTGACTAGCAGTCCTCCTCTATAAGTCCCCCCACTAGAATTTATGGGAGGACTTTTTTTTAAGCGTAGGTTTACAATGTGAACTTACTTCAGCCGCTTGTAATGTCTGACATAATTGATTGTTTATGAAATAACAAGAGACGTCAAAAAGTTAAAGTTGCTCACCTTATTTCGAGCTCATACTTAGGTCAACTAAATAAACATAGTCGATAAATGATTAAATGAGACGACTTAATAAAGTCTAGGTGTATGCTATGAATCTAAAAACCGAGGGTTTTACCTATCTTTTAGTTTGTTTAGCGGTGTCGTTTTATGGATAATAGCCTCATGAATTGATGATTTTCAATAGATTCAATCGTTTCAATAAAAGGTAGAGGACTATGACAGAACAAATGAGTAAGGGAATTGAGCTAATGTTAGCCGGAATGGGTATTGTATTCCTGTTTTTGACTATGTTAGTACTTGCTATTAATCTGATGTCATCGCTGATACAACGGATTTTTCCAGACGCGCCAAGTTTAGCTGGAACAGCCACTAGCTCATCCAATGGAATTGATAAAAATATTATTGCTGCGATTACCGCAGCGGTGCATCAGCATCGTAGTAAACATAAATAAAAATACTGATTATTGATACGATTTGTATAGTTCATGTTCTTACATCTTAATTTTAAAGTGTTTGTTAAGTTAAGGGTCTGTAAGCATAAGCGCTATCATCGTAATGCTAGATATCATTTCAACATATCTTGTCTATCTGATGCTATTTTTTATAAAACGTATATAAACGACTCAAAAGGTCAATAGATTAAACGCCTGTACAGGTTATCGGAGAACTAGTAAGAATGGCCCAAGATAAAAAAAAGCCCCTAAGCATTACTGAAGTCGTTTTACGTGATGCACATCAATCCATCTTAGCCACTCGTTTACGCATAGAAGATATGCTGCCTATCTGTGAAAAAATAGACCAGATAGGTTATTGGTCTATCGAATCATGGGGTGGAGCCACATTTGATGCCTGTATACGCTATTTAGGTGAAGATCCTTGGGAAAGATTACGCTTATTAAAAGCGGCCATGCCTAATACGCCTCAACAAATGTTGTTAAGAGGGCAAAATATTTTAGGTTATAGGCATTATGCTGATGATGTTGTTGATAAATTCGTCGAGCGTTGTGCCATTAACGGTATCGATGTATTTCGCATTTTTGATGCAATGAATGATATGCGTAATATTGAACATGCCGTAAAAGCAGTGTTGAATACTGATGCGCATGCTCAAGGTACTATTTCTTATACCACCAGTCCTGTACATACTCTGAATCTTTGGGTGGATTTAGGTAAACAGATTGAAGATATGGGAGCTCATTCAATTTGCATTAAAGACATGGCTGGTTTATTAAAGCCTTATGATGCTTATGAATTAGTAAGTCGCTTAAAGAAAAGCACAAAAATCCCCATACATTTACATTGCCATGCGACTACCGGTTTAAGTGTTGCTACACTGATTAAAGCTGCTGAAGCAGGCATAGACAATGTTGATACCGCCATTTCTTCCATGAGTATGACCTACGGTCATAGTGCTACCGAGACGATTGTTGCTAGTCTTGAAGGTACTGGGCGTGCGACGGGTTTGGATTTGGTTAAGCTTGAAGAGATTGCTCATTACTTCAGAGATATTCGTAAAAAGTACGCACAATTTGAAGGCAGCCTAAAAGGTGTCGATGGTCGTATCTTAGTTTCTCAAGTGCCTGGTGGCATGTTGACTAATATGGAAAGCCAATTAAAAGAGCAAGGGGCTGCCGATAAGTTTGATGAGGTGATGCATGAAATACCTCGTGTGCGTGAAGATTTAGGCTTCATACCCTTGGTTACACCGACTTCGCAAATCGTAGGTACACAAGCCGTCATGAATGTCATGAATGGTGAGCGCTATAAAACCATCACCAAAGAAACGGCTGGTGTTTTAAAGGGCGAATATGGTGCAACCCCCGCGCCTGTAAACAAACAATTACAAGATAGAGTGCTTGATGGCGCAAAAGCCATTACCTGTAGACCCGCTGATTTAATTGATCCAGAAATGGATAAATTGATTACTGAAGTGCAGGAAAAAGCCTTGGCTGAAAATGTAAAGCTATCTGAGCATATTGAAGAAGATGCTTTAATTAATGGCATGTTTGCGCAAGTAGGATGGAAGTTTTTAGTTAACCGAGGCAATGCTTCTGCTTTTGAAGCCGCTCCAGATGCTATCGCATTTATGGCAGAAACAACGGCTGTTAAGTTTGTAACGGTTAATGCGATAACTGAAACCTATATTGTTAATGTTGATGGTAGAAACTTTAACGTAACCGTTGGTCCTCCTGGTGCTCCACTGGCCATTAAATCTACGATTGCCGATAATAATGTTATAGAGCCGATTGTTGAGTCTGGTGATGTGGTTTATGCACCGATGGCTGGCAATATACTTAAAATTTTGGTTGATGTTGGCAGTACGGTAGCAGAAGGTGAAGTGGTCGTTATTATGGAAGCTATGAAAATGGAAACAGAGGTTAGATCTAAATTTAGCGGTATAGTGAGCGCTGTTCATATCAAGGAAGGTGGTGCCGTCGCAGGTGGTAATGCCTTGGTTTCTTTATAGCACATTACCGTATCAAGAGACTTAACTATGGAAAATTTGACAGCACTTTGGCAAAGCACTGGCCTGTATAATTTTACTGGTGGCCAAGCTTTTATGATGTTGGTTGGCTTTTTATTGCTATTTTTGGCAATTAAAAAAGGCTTTGAACCCTTACTATTATTACCTATAGGTTTTGGCGCCATACTTAGCAATATCCCCGTGGCAGGTATTGCTGAAGAAGGTGGATTATTGTATTACCTTTATTTTGGTATTAAGGCTGGTATCTTTCCACTACTTATTTTTATGGGAGTTGGAGCTATGACCGATTTTGGTCCTATGCTAGCCAATCCTAAAACCTTGTTATTAGGAGCAGCTGCGCAATTTGGTATTTTTGCCTCACTGCTAGGCGCTTTAGCGCTTAATATGGTGCCAGGCTTGGAATTTAGCTTAAAAGATGCTGCTGCAATTGGTATTATCGGTGGTGCTGATGGCCCTACTGCTATTTATGTAGCCTCAAAATTAGCACCTGATTTATTGGGCGCCATTGCTGTCGCAGCGTATTCCTATATGGCGCTAGTGCCCTTAATTCAGCCGCCGATTATGCGCGCCTTAACCACAGAAGATGAACGCAAAATTGAAATGAAGCAAATGCGTGCTGTCAGCAAAACCGAAAAAATTGTTTTTCCTTTAATGCTGCTGATATTGTCAATCTTGTTATTGCCGTCTGCTACACCGTTAATCGGTATGTTTGCCTTGGGCAATTTAATGAATGCGAGTGGTGTTGTAGAGCGCTTAAGTCAAACAGCGCAAAATGAATTGATCAATATTGTGACTATATTTTTAGGCTTAGCGGTAGGGTCTAAGCTGAGTGCTGCGGCCTTTTTGCAAATAGAAACCTTGGGTATCTTGGCGCTAGGCGCGGTTGCTTTTGCTATAGGCACTGCTTCTGGGGTGATTATGGCAAAAATTATGAACAAATTTAGTGATACACCTATTAATCCTTTAATTGGTGCGGCAGGTGTATCAGCGGTGCCTATGGCGGCTAGAGTCGCTAATAAAGTCGGTTTAGAAAGTAATCCGCATAACTTCTTACTCATGCATGCCATGGGACCTAATGTCGCTGGCGTCATTGGTTCGGCGGTCGCTGCGGGTGTCTTGTTAAGTCTGGTTAAATAAATAGGCTACTTTCTTAAGTCTGTAGCCTCGATGAAGCAACGCGGAATCGAGGATTTAGAGCGCTCCGGCTTCCTCGATTCCACTGTGTTTCATCGAGGCTAGTGTCTGGATTCCAGAGGCCATGTAGGACTTGTCTGTAGAGCTGGGCCGGAGTTGTAATAAGGCATAGTTATGGTCTCCATGCTCCGATTGCTGTGATTGGTATCTCATCCCAATTTAGAACTACGATTTACATTAGCCACAGCCCCGATATTCAACATGCCTCTATTAGCTTAATGGCTCACTAAGGCCTTAAGCTGATAGAGCAATTCTAAAGCTTGTTTTGGGCTAAGTTCATCGGGTAGTGTGTCTTCTAGTAAAGTAAGGGCGGGATGATCATCAGAGCATGAAAATAAGTCCAATTGCTTAGCATCAGTTGAGTTTTGTTGTTCTTTGTAAGCATGATCTTCTAAGTGTCGTAATTTAGTTTTGGCTTTTTCGATCACCGAGCTAGGTACACCCGCTAAGCTTGCTACTTGTAAGCCATAACTCTGATTGGCTGGCCCATCTTTAACGGCGTGTAAAAAGATGATTTTGTCACCGTGTTCCATTGCATCCAAATGTACGTTGTAGATGATGTCTTGTTCATCCGCTAACGTCGTTAATTCAAAATAATGAGTAGCAAAGAGCGTAAAGGCTTTAGTTTGTTTGGCTAAATGATCAGCACAGGCCCACGCTAAAGACAAGCCATCAAAGGTACTCGTACCTCTGCCTATTTCATCCATTAGAATCAAGCTGTTTTCAGTAGCATTATGGAGAATATTAGCTGTTTCTGACATTTCCACCATAAAAGTAGAACGTCCACTGGATAAATCATCGGAAGCACCTATGCGGGTAAATATTTTATCGATAGGGCCGCAGGTGAATTGTTTGGCGGGTACATAACAACCAATGTGAGCGATTAACACGATCAGTGCCGCTTGGCGCATATAGGTTGATTTACCCCCCATATTGGGCCCAGTGACGACTAACATTTTGCGCTGATTTGAAAAGCTTAAGTCGTTAGGTACAAAAGGAATGTCAGACACCTGTTCAATCACTAAATGTCGTCCGCCTTCTATATCAATACCCGGAATACAGGTCAAGATCGGTTTTGATAAACTTAGCGTTTCTGCGCGTTCGGCAAAGGTATTGAGTACGTCTAGTTCTGAGAGTGCTGCCGCACACTGTTGTAATGGCAGTAAAGCGGTGGCGATACTATTAAGTAATTCTTCGTAAAGAAATTTTTCAAAAGATAAGGCTTTGTCTTTTGCACTAAGCACTTTGTCTTCAAAGGTTTTTAATTCTTCAGTAATATAACGCTCTGCACCTTTTAAGGTTTGTTTTCGGGTGTAATGTAGCGGTATTTTATCTACATGTAAGTGTGATATCTCAATATAGTAACCATGTACACGATTATAATTAACCTTAAGTGTACTGATGCCTGTGGCAGCTTTTTCCCTGTTTTCCATATCAATCAAAAATTGATCGGCATTTTGGCTTAGATTTCGTAGTTCATCTAAATCTTGATGATAGCCTGGAGCAATAACGCCACCGTCGCGAATAAGTACCGGTGGATTATCAATTAGGGCTTTTTGTAGTAACGTTAATAGCTCAGGATGTTCGCCTATTTTTTGTCCTAAATCAGTGAGTTGTTGATTGTCACTCGTTGCCAAACTTTGTTGTAATTCGGGTAGTGCGGCTAGGGTAGCGCGTAATACTAACAAGTCACGAGGACGAGCTGATTTTAAAGCAATACGAGAACTGATACGTTCAATATCACCGACTTGTCGTAGTTGGCCTTGTATGTCTTGATAGAGCCGATTGTTAAGTAAGCTTTCTATACAGGCGTAACGATCATTAAGGCGTTGAACATCACGTAACGGGCGATTGATCCATCGCCTTAAACAGCGACTGCCCATCGTTGTCGCTGTTTTATCTAAAACCCCGAACAAGGTGTATTGTAATTGTCCTGAAGGATGATAATCCAATTCAAGATTACGTCGACTGGAGGCATCCAATAAAATGCTGTCATCACTGTTTTCAGTACAAATACCTTGTATGTGGGGCAGGGCAGCCTGCTGGGTTTCTTTAACATAGAGCAATAAAGCGCCAGCGGCAGCAATGGCGGAGGTTAATGATTCACAACCAAAGCCCTTTAGATCGACGGTATTAAATTGTTGTAATAGACGTTGCTTAGCGCTTTCTGGATCAAAATGCCAAGGGTGTCGCCGGCATAAACCACCGCGCTGTTGTAAGCTGGCTGGCAATTGCCAGTCCTCGCTAAATAGTAGTTCGGCTGGATTTAATCGACCTAGTTCACTGAGTAATTGATCTTCAGAGTCGACTTGTTGCAAAATGAAACGGCCACTTGTTAAATCTAAACTGGCAATGCCGTATTGTTGCTTAGTATGGGTTGATGAGCAGACTGCGACCAGTAAATTATCTTTTCGATCATCCAGCAAGGCTTCATCGGTAACGGTACCGGGTGTAACGATGCGTACGACTTTACGTTCGACCGGGCCTTTACTCGTTGCAGGGTTGCCAATTTGTTCACAAATAGCGACCGAGACGCCTTTTTTTAATAATTTAGCGAGATAACCTTCGGCTGAGTGATAAGGGATACCTGCCATAGGGATAGGTAAACCAGCCGATTGGCCTCGACTTGTTAGGGTAATATCTAATAGTTGTGACGCTTTTTTGGCATCGTCAAAGAATAGCTCATAAAAATCTCCCATACGATAAAATAATAAAGTATCGGGATGATCCGCTTTGATGCGTAAATATTGCTGCATCATAGGGGTGTTTGGGGTATGGGGGGCTTGTTTTATTGTCATTGTGTTATTTTAGCTGAAGTTCATTGAGGCTACATCATGGATCATGCGGTAGTTTAACATGATATGCTTATAAATCAATAGCTTAAATATTGCCATTCCGTCCGCAAACCCAGTAAAAGCCACTCAAGCTTTAATTAAGACCGTCAAAATCACGGAAGGGTTTTTAGGTCTTGAGTTTTACAAACCCATTGCTAGCTTAAGCTACGAGTGAGCCGCCCGCACCCACATAAGCCAACTGCAAATCAGCCAGCTTGTTTTCATGCTGGCCATAATTCGCACCTGGTAAACTGGCCCATCTACTTGAGCAGGCTTTAACAGCACCCACAAAATCACCGGCATCTAAAAGATGCAGAGCGTTACATTCGCTGATCATTTGATAAGCGATTTTATCTTGTGAGGCTTTGCCAAAGTCTGGCAGCTTAAGCTGAACTTTGTACCAGTCATAATAGCGCACTAGGACTTGATAGCGTCCGGCGGCGCTACTTTTTAAACCCTTACCTAGATCCACTACGATTCTAGGATGGCTGGTATAAGTGCTAAATAAATGCGGATGACTGGCAGTGCTACCAACAATGACATCATAGCCATTGTCTGATTTTGCTAGTAATTCAGCGCCTATTTCTGAATGCGCTAGGGTATCTAGGAGG
>Ga0214235_1000196_pt1 | contig 31782 bp, 42 predicted proteins | sample TroBogypolimnion_2_FD_153073 | JGI IMG/M metagenome (GOLD analysis project Ga0214235, IMG submission 153073) | Freshwater microbial communities from Trout Bog Lake, WI - 15JUL2008 hypolimnion | ecosystem: Environmental > Aquatic > Freshwater > Lake > Hypolimnion/Profundal zone ... | reverse complement strand
AAGATGAAGGTGGTCGTCATACGCCCTTTTTTAATGGCTACCGTCCACAGTTCTATTTTAGAACCACTGATGTAACGGGTGCAGTTGATTTACCAGAAGGCGTAGAAATGGTTATGCCGGGTGATAATATCTCTGTAAAAGTTAGATTAATCTCTCCGATTGCTATGGAAGATGGCTTGCGTTTTGCAATTCGTGAAGGTGGTCGTACAGTAGGTGCAGGTGTTGTTGCATCAATACTTGAATAAGTTTTAAAAATAATATAATATAGCAAATTATTACAGTTTCTCTGAATTAGGTCAGTAGTTCAATTGGTAGAATGGCGGTCTCCAAAACCGCTGGTTGGGGGTTCGAGACCCTCCTGGCCTGCCAGTCAGATGAGTTGTATAATTTAATCAATAATAAAAATAAGACATGAATACAAACGTAGAGACTGAAACTCCGGTTTTAGATATTATTAAAAAAATCTTTTCTGCTTTAATAGTGGTCGCTGCGGTATCTGCATTTTACTACTTTTCAGTCGATCATGATTCCATCAAAGAAATTAGGTTGCTGTTTAGAGTCTTAGGTTTAGTTTCTGTAATTGTTGCAGTATTAGGCTTGATGTCAACAACTAAGACTGGCAAATTCGTATTGTCCTTCGTATTAGAATCTAAGCAAGAAGTTAGAAAAGTCATTTGGCCTACACGCGATGAGACTATGCGTACGACGCTGTTGGTTTTTGCAATGGTATTTATTGTAGGTCTTATTTTATGGGTGCTCGATATGTTCCTATTTTGGGGCGTTCGATCATTAACTGGACAGGGATAAAATAATGGCATTGCGTTGGTATGTTGTTCACGCCTACTCTAACTTTGAAAACAAAGTTAAGCAAGCATTAGAAGAAAGAGTTAAGAGAGAAGGTTTGGAACAGTATTTTGGTAAAATATTGGTACCTACTGAAGAAGTCGTAGAAATGCGCATGGGACAACAAAGAAAAAGCGAAAGAAAATTCTTTCCTGGTTATGTTTTGGTTCAAATGGAATTGACAGACGAAACCTGGCATTTGGTAAAAGATGTGCCTAGAGTTCTTGGTTTTATTGGTGGAACATCCGATAGACCTGCACCTATTTCAGAAAAAGAAGCGATGTCTATACTCAGCAGAGTTGAAGACGGCGTTAATAAGCCACGGCCTAAGGTTTTATTTGAAGTCGGTGAAGTTATAAGAGTTATAGACGGACCCTTTAAAGATTTTAATGGTGTCGTTGAAGAAGTCAATTATGAAAAAAGTAAATTAAAGATTTCTGTGCTTATATTTGGCCGGTCAACATCAGTTGAACTTGCATTTGGGCAGGTAGAAAAAAGCTAAGTAATGTAATCAGTTACACATTCAAGCAAAAATAAATGGATCTCTGTCTGAATAAGGCAGGGATTTTTGTGTCTAGGGGAGCTCAACGGCGTTATTACCCATATTAGGAGTAAAAAATGGCTAAAAAAATTACGGCATATATAAAGCTGCAAGTAAAAGCAGGTGAAGCCAATCCAAGTCCACCAGTCGGTCCTGCTTTAGGACAACGTGGTGTTAATATTATGGAGTTTTGCAAAGCGTTTAATGCAAAAACTGCAGATGTTGAAAAAGGCTTGCCTTTACCTGTTGTTATTACTGTTTATAGTGATCGCAGTTTTACTTTCATTACCAAAACACCACCTGCCTCTATTTTGTTAAAGAAAATAGTCGGTATTAAAAGTGGTAGCAGCAATCCTAATACCAAAAAAGTCGGTACAGTGACGTTGGCACAATTAGAAGAAATTGCTAAAACAAAAATGGAAGATTTGAATGCTGCCAATCTTGATGCAGCCGTAAAAACAATTGCAGGTAGTGCGCGTAGCATGGGCCTTATTGTGGAGGGATTATAATGGCTAAGTTATCAAAAAAAGCAAAGTTGGTTAAAACTAAAGTTGATAAAACCAAGCAATATTCAATCATTGAAGCCGTCCAAATCTTAAAAGATTTAGGAACTGCTAAATTTAATGAAGCGATTGATATCAGTGTTAATCTGGGTGTAGATCCTCGTAAATCAGATCAAAATGTTCGTGGCGCTACAGTGCTACCAAATGGTACAGGTAAAACTGTACGTGTAGCTGTGTTTACTCAAGGCCCGAATGCAGAAGCTGCAAAGGCTGCAGGCGCAGATATCGTTGGTATGGAAGATTTAGCTGAATTAGTTAAAAAAGGCGAAATGAACTTTGATGTCGTTATTGCATCACCTGATGCAATGCGTGTTGTTGGTCAATTAGGTCAGATTTTAGGCCCAAGAGGTTTAATGCCTAACCCTAAAGTTGGCACAGTAACCGCTGATGTTGCTACCGCAGTAAAAAATGCAAAATCTGGACAAGTAAGATATCGTACTGATAAGTCAGGTATTATCCACACTACATTGGGTAAACTTACTTTTGATGCAAAAGATATTCAAGGTAACTTGGAAGCATTGCTTGCTGATTTGCGTAAAGCTAAACCGACTGCATCTAAAGGTATCTATATTAAAAAGATTACCTTGTCTTCTACTATGGGCCCAGGTCTATGGTTAGATCCAAGTAGTTTTGCTAACTAAAAAAATAATTATTCAGTCCCTCTCTTTGTAGAGAGAGCTTTAGGCGAAATTGTTTAAATAAATCTCCCTAATCTTCTCGCTTTGCTCTCGCCCTTTTTTTAAAAAGGCGGGGCAATACCTACAAGTAAAAGACTTTGGGTTGCCGTTTCATACGGTAGTCGTCGAAGACCGCAGGTGTGAAAACTTAATAGCACATAGATAATCATGTCGCCTGCGTAGGCGGTAATTTCTCGTCAAGATAAATTAACCGTATGGGGCATCAGAAATGATGCCAACTATAATTTCTGGATTGTCCAGAATAATAACGGAGTTAAGTTGTGGCACTAAATTTAGATAGCAAAAAAGCTGTCGTAGAAGAAGTAGCTCAATTCGCCGCAAAAGCATATTCTGCCATTGCCGCTGAATACCGTGGCTTAACAGTCACGGAATTAACTGAGTTGCGTAAAACAGCTAGACAGACTGGCGTTTATTTGCGTGTAGTTAAAAATACATTGGCAAAGCGTGCGGTAGTTGGAACAGAATTTGAATGTATGCAAGATGGACTAGTAGGTCCATTATTAATTGCATTTTCAATGGAAGATCCAGGTTCAGCAGCTCGCTTAATTAACGATTTTGCTAAAACGCACGACAAATTAGTTACTAAAATTGTAGCTATTGGTGGCGAAGCATTTGATGGGTCTGAACTTGCTAGATTGGCAAGTCTACCTACGCGTGATCAAGGTATCTCCATGTTGATGTCAGTCATCAAAGCGCCAGTTGCAAAACTTGTGCGTACATTGGATGCTGTTAAAAATCAGATGCAAGACGCTGCATAATTACAACTAACCAGTTTTAACCTAATACAAGAGGAATATACAATGGCGATATCACAAGCTGATATTTTAGAAGCTGTATCAAATATGACTATTATGGAAATAGTTGATTTAATTTCAGCTATGGAAGAAAAATTTGGTGTTACTGCTGCAGTTGCATCCGCAGCTCCAGTTGCAGCTGCTGCTGCCGCTGAAGAACAAACTGAATTTGATGTTATTTTGACATCTTTCGGCGAAAATAAAGTAGCGGTTATTAAGACAGTTCGTGGAATCACTGGATTAGGTCTTAAAGAAGCAAAAGATGCTGTTGAAGGTGTACCTACAGTATTGAAAGAAGGCATTCCTAAAGCTGAAGCTGAAGATATTAAAAAGCAGCTTACTGAAGCTGGCGCTACCGTCGAAATTAAATAAAAATTTGGACGTAAATTGTAGAGCTGTATTTTTTCACTCTACTTAAAGTAGGGCTGGTGACATATGTCACCGGCCTTTTACTGTTTATAATAATTCACAGTAGAAATAATTCATGACGAAAAGGTCTGGAAGCGATATGTCCTACTCTTTTACCGAAAAAAAGCGTATTCGAAATAACTTTGGGAAAAGTACTGAAGTACTTGATGTTCCCTATCTCCTTGCAACTCAGATTAATTCATATGCAGGTTTTTTGCAAACAGGAGTAACTCCTGAAAAGCGTCTTGATAGTGGTTTACATGCTGCTTTCTCTAGTGTTTTTCCTATAGAGAGTCATTCCGGTTATGCTGTTCTGGAATATGTAAAATATAGATTAGGTGAACCTACTTTTGATGTAAGAGAGTGTCAGCAACGAGGTGCAACCTACGCTGCCCCATTGCGAGTCTTAGTGCGTTTAGTTATCTATGATAAAGAAGCAGCGGCTAATGCTAAAGTGGTTAAGGATATCCGCGAGCAAGAAGTTTATATGGGCGAACTGCCCCTTATGACGGATAACGGTACTTTCGTAATAAATGGAACTGAGCGCGTCATCGTATCTCAATTACATCGTTCCCCCGGCGTATTTTTTGATCATGACAAAGGTAAAACCCATTCGTCTGGAAAACTACTGTTTAATGCCAGAGTAATTCCCTATCGAGGTTCTTGGCTTGATTTTGAATTTGATCATAAAGACTGTGTATTTGTACGTATAGATCGTAGAAGAAAAATACCAGCAACAATTTTACTCAGAGGTTTAGGTTACGATAATGAAGATATGATTAATATCTTCTTTGAAACCAATAAATTTACCTTGAGTGCAAAAAAATGTTTGTTTCACATTATTCCTGAAAGGATGCGTGGTGAGATTGCAGCATTTGATATTAAACATAATGACCAAATTCTAGTTGAAGAAGGTAGAAGAATAACAGCCAAGCATATTCGTGAAATGAATAAAGCAGGCTTATCTGAGGTTGAGGTTCCTATGGAATATCTCTCAGGTAAAATTCTAGGTCATAATTTAGTTGATCAGGAAACAGGTGAGTTAGTCGCTCATGTTAATGATGAGCTAACACAGCCTTTAATCGAGCGCTGTATAGAAAGTGGTATAACAGAAATTAATACCTTATTTGTTAATGACCTAGATAATGGGCCATATATGAGTAATGCGATGAGGTTAGATACGACGACTAACGCATTGGAAGCGTTGGTTGAAATTTATCGAATGATGCGTCCTGGCGAGCCTCCAACTAAAGAGTCTGCAGAAAACTTATTTCAAAATTTATTTTTTACCGACGAGAGATATGATTTATCTACAGTCGGTAGAATGAAATTTAACCGTCGTTTAGGTCGAGAAGAAACAACGGGTTCTGGCACCTTAAATAAAGACGATATCATTGCGGTTCTTAAAGAACTGATCGCTATCCGTAACGGAAACGGTAATGTTGATGATATTGACCATTTAGGTAACAGACGCGTGCGTTCTGTCGGTGAAATGATTGAAAATCAATTCCGTGTTGGTCTAGTAAGAGTTGAGAGAGCTGTTAAAGAGCGTTTAACATTAGCGGATTCTGAAGGTCTGATGCCTCAAGAAATTATTAATGCTAAGCCCGTATCTGCGGCAGTAAAAGAATTTTTTGGCTCTAGTCAGTTATCGCAATTTATGGATCAAAATAATCCATTGTCGCAGGTGACTCATAAGCGTCGTGTATCGGCTTTAGGGCCTGGCGGTTTGGCAAGAGAACGTGCCGGCTTTGAGGTACGTGACGTACATGCGACTCATTACGGTCGCGTATGTCCTATTGAAACACCTGAAGGTCCAAATATTGGTTTAATAAACTCGTTGTCAGTTTATGCAAGAACTAATGGTTATGGCTTTTTAGAAACACCTTATCGTAAAGTTATCAATGGCTTGGTGACTGATGAAGTTGATTATTTATCGGCTATCGAAGAAGGTGAGTTTGTTATTGCTCAGGCCAGTGTGGCTGTTGATGAAAACGGTAAGCTGGTTGATGGCTTGGTGTCATGTCGGCATAAAGATGAATTTGCTTTGGCCATGTCTGATACTGTGCAGTATATGGATGTATCGTCTAAGCAGATTGTCTCTGTTGCGGCCTCTATTATTCCGTTCCTAGAACATGATGATGCTAACAGAGCCTTAATGGGTTCAAACATGCAGCGTCAGGCTGTTCCTACTTTGAGAGCTGAAAAGCCTTTAGTGGGTACGGGTATGGAAAGAACCGTTGCTAAGGATTCTGGGGTAACCGTCGTTGCCGCTCGTGGTGGTAAAATTGAAGCCGTGGATGCGGCTAGAATCGTAGTGCGCGTCAATGATACTGAAACAGAAACCGGTGCGCCTGGTGTAGATATTTATAATTTAATTAAATACACGCGCTCTAATCAAAATACTTGTATCAATCAAAAGCCTTTAGTAAAACCAGGCGATTTGGTTAATGCGGGCGATATTATGGCAGATGGTCCTTCCACCGATATGGGTGAATTGGCTTTAGGTCAGAATATGTTGGTCGCATTTATGCCTTGGAATGGCTACAACTATGAAGATTCTATTTTAGTCTCCGAGCGTGTCGTTAAAGAAGATCGTTTTACAACCATACATATTGAAGAAAAAACCTGTGTTGCGCGTGATACTAAGCATAGCCCAGAAGAAATTACGGCTGATATTCCAAATGTCAGTGAAGAAGCATTATCAAAACTGGATGAGTCAGGCATTGTCTATGTCGGCGCTGAAGTTAAGGGTGGCGATATTTTGGTAGGAAAAGTCACGCCTAAAGGTGAGACTCAATTAACACCAGAAGAAAAATTATTACGCGCTATTTTTGGTGAAAAAGCAGCCGATGTAAAAGACACGTCTTTACGTGTACCTGGAAGTATTGAGGGTACGGTTATTGATGTTCAAGTGTTTACACGAGATGGCGTCAAGAAAGATAAGCGAGCCCTGGATATTGAGCAAGAAGAAATTAAGCGCTACAGAAAAGATTTAGATGATCAGCTTAAGATTCTTGAAGAAGATATCTTTGCGCGTGTCGCCAGAATGTTGCTGGGTAAAGTGGCTCAGTCAGGTCCTGGTGGGCACAAAGCCGGTACAGAAATTGCTCAAGGTTATTTGGATGGTTTAAGGCATTCAGAATGGCTTAAGATCAAAATGAAAGATGAGGATATTAATCTTCAGCTAGAAACCGTTGTGCTTCAGATTGAGCAGCAACGTAAAGATTTTGATGAGAAATATGAAATCAAGCGTAAAAAAATCACTATGGGTGATGATTTAGCGCCTGGTGTGCTGAAAATGGTCAAGGTTTATTTGGCCGTTAAAAGACGCATACAGCCTGGTGATAAAATGGCGGGTCGTCATGGAAATAAAGGTGTTATTTCTATGATTAGGCCGATAGAAGATATGCCGTTTACAGCAGACGGTAATCCTGTGGATATCGTTTTAAATCCATTGGGCGTACCTTCTCGTATGAACGTAGGGCAGGTGCTTGAAACTCATTTAGGCTGGGCAGCAAAAGGTCTAGGAATAAAAATTGGTAAAATGCTGGAAGCTCAGTATGATCAAGAAAAAGCCAAAGTAACTGCCATCAGAGAATATTTAGATAAAATCTATAATAGCAGTGGACGTAAAGAAGATCTGGAGTCGTTTAGCGATACAGAAATTCTGGAAATGGCTGCTAACTTAGTGGCAGGTGTGCCTATGGCTTCACCTGTATTTGACGGTGCTAGCGAAGATGAAATTCGCGCTATGCTAAGGTTAGCTGATTTACCAGAACATGGCCAAGTGACCTTATATGATGGTTTGACAGGCGAGCCCTTTGAACGCGAAGTCACGGTTGGGTATATGTATATGTTGAAGTTGAACCATTTGGTCGATGACAAGATGCATGCACGTTCAACAGGTCCATATAGTTTAGTTACTCAGCAACCACTCGGTGGAAAGGCTCAGTTCGGCGGGCAACGTTTTGGTGAAATGGAAGTCTGGGCACTAGAAGCGTACGGTGCAGCCTATACTTTGCAGGAAATGCTTACTGTAAAATCTGATGATGTTACCGGCAGAACGCGCATGTATAAAAACATTGTTGATGGTGATCATAAAATGGAAGCAGGTATGCCTGAATCTTTTAATGTTTTAATTAAAGAAATTCGTTCATTGGCAGTTAATATTGAATTAGATCGCGAATAACTGGTTGGCTTGGGGAGTGTTAATATCCCTGTGATTGATTAAAAATGATGATTACCACCGTAAAGACGTATTCGCTACGTCTTTACCTGTTCTAGTTTAGACTAGAATCTATTAGATAGGATAAGCTCTTGAAAGACTTAATGAATTTCCTAAAGCGCCAAGGTCGTCCCGATGATTTTGATGGCATAAGCATAGGTTTGGCATCACCTGATATGATCCGTTCGTGGTCGTATGGTGAGGTAAAAAAACCAGAAACAATTAATTATCGAACGTTTAAGCCTGAACGTGATGGATTGTTTTGTGCCAAAATTTTTGGACCAGTCAGTGATTACGAATGTCTCTGCGGTAAATATAAAAGATTAAAGCATCGTGGTGTTATTTGTGAAAAATGTGGCGTAGAAGTTACATTATCTAAAGTTCGCCGTGAACGCATGGGTCATATTGATTTAGCGAGCCCTGTTGCACATATTTGGTTTTTAAAATCATTACCCTCAAGAATAGCTCTTTTACTTGATATGACTTTGCGTGAGATTGAGCGCGTATTGTATTTCGAGTCATTTGTTATTTTAGATCCAGGTATGACGCCTTTAGAAAAAGGTCAGTTGTTAACGGATGATGAATATTTAGATGCTGTAGAGTTACATGGTGATGATTTTGTCGCAAAGATGGGCGCTGAAGCAATCTATGACTTATTAAAGGCAATAGATTTAAAAGAACAGGTCGAGATTCTTCGTGAAGAAATTAACTCAACTAATTCTGAAACAAAAATAAAAAAGTATTCTAAGCGCCTAAAGGTGATGGATGCTTTGTTGACTTCTAAAAATCGTCCAGAATGGATGATATTAAAAGTTCTTCCTGTTTTACCTCCCGAATTACGTCCATTAGTCCCATTAGATGGCGGTCGATTTGCAACGTCTGATTTGAATGATTTGTATCGTCGAGTAATCAATAGAAACAATCGTTTAAACCGATTGCTTGATTTAAATGCCCCAGACATTATCGTCAGAAATGAAAAGCGCATGTTGCAAGAATCTGTCGATGCGTTGCTAGATAATGGTCGTCGTGGACGCGCCATTACCGGAACTAATCGTAGGCCGTTGAAATCGCTGGCCGATATGATAAAAGGAAAGCAAGGACGCTTTAGACAGAATTTACTCGGAAAGCGAGTGGATTATTCGGGTCGATCCGTTATCGTGGTGGGGCCTACCTTAAGACTGCATCAATGTGGTCTGCCTAAAAAAATGGCATTAGAGCTGTTTAAGCCTTTTATATTTAGTAAGTTACAGTTTCGTGGCTTAGCAACAACCATTAAAGCAGCAAAGAAAATGGTTGAGCGAGAAGGTGTAGAGGTTTGGGATATACTTGAAGAAGTTATTCGTGAACATCCTATCTTGTTAAATAGAGCGCCGACTTTACATAGATTAGGAATTCAAGCTTTTGAACCTACTCTTATAGAAGGCAAGGCAATACAATTACACCCATTGGTTTGTAGCGCATTTAACGCGGATTTTGACGGCGATCAGATGGCTGTTCATATTCCATTGTCGATTGAAGCTCAGTTAGAGGCAAGAACTCTAATGATGGCGACCAATAATATTTTATCTCCTGCCAATGGTGAGCCTGTCATTAATCCATCACAGGACGTGGTGTTAGGACTTTATTATATTAGTCGTGAAAAGATTAATGCTAAAGGTGACGGAAGTATATTTGTAAGTGTTGGTGAAATACATAAAGCATTATTGGCAAAAAGTGTTGAATTGCAATCAAAGATTCAATTACGTATTACTGAAAAAGTGGTCAATGAGCAGGGCGAAACTGAAGATAAAACTCATCGAGTTGAAACGACAGTAGGTCGCGCTTTAATTTGGGAAGTTGTTCCAAGTCGTATGCCCTACGAATTAGTCAATTGTGATATGACTAAAAAGAATATTTCTCGATTGATTAACTACAGCTATCGCTACTTAGGTAATAAAGATACGGTTGTTCTAGCGGATCAATTGATGTATTTAGGTTTCAGATATGCAACGATTTCTGGTGTGTCGTTTGGTATTGAAGATATGGCAATACCTGCTAAGAAAATAGATATTATTAAAGCTGCGGATCTTGAAGTTCATGAAATTCAAAGTCAATATGCCTCTGGTTTAGTAACCGATGGTGAGCGATATAATAAAGTAGTTGATATTTGGTCTCATGCCAATGATCAAGTCGCTAAAGTAATGATGGATGGTTTAGGTGAAGAGTCGGTTGTTAATGCGGAAGGTGTTACCGTAAAACAAAAGTCATTTAATTCAATCTTTATGATGGCTGAATCGGGCGCTCGTGGATCTGCAGCTCAGATTAGGCAGCTTGCTGGAATGCGTGGATTGATGGCTAAGCCAGATGGTTCAATTATCGAAACACCAATTACAGCAAACTTTAGAGAAGGTCTTGACGTATTACAATATTTTATTTCTACTCATGGAGCTAGAAAAGGATTGGCTGATACTGCACTTAAAACAGCAAACTCAGGGTATTTAACTCGCAGGTTAGTTGATGTTGCTCAGGATTTGGTTATTACTGGTAATGACTGCGGTACAGTTAACGGTTTAATTATGACGCCAATTATTGAAGGCGGCGATGTAGTCGAGCCTTTGTCTGAGCGTGTATTAGGTCGTGTTGCTGTCAATGATATTATGGATGCGGCCGGTGAAAACGTTATTATTCCAGCTAAAACATTACTGGACGAGCATTGGGTTGCTATTCTAGAAGAGCAAAGTATTGATCAGGTTATCGTTCGTTCAATTATTACTTGTGAAAATAGACATGGTGTTTGTGCTGCCTGTTATGGTCGTGATTTAGGTCGTGGTCATCTGGTTAATATTGGTGAGGCTGTTGGTGTTATTGCCGCTCAATCAATTGGTGAGCCTGGCACACAGTTAACGATGCGTACCTTCCATATTGGTGGTGCTGCATCAAGATCAGCAGCCATTACCAATGTACAAGTGAAATCTGCTGGTACAGTACGTCTTAATAATCTTAAATCAGTTATTAACCGCGAAGGAAACTTGGTGGCGGTATCGCGATCGGGTGAAGTAGGCGTAGTTGATGATTATGGTCGTGAAAGAGAGCGTTATAAAATTCCATACGGAGCAGTATTTTCTGTTCAAGAAGGCTCAAAAATCAATGCTGGAGACATCATTGTTACTTGGGATCCGCATACACATCCAGTTATAACGGAAGTTGATGGGGTTGTAGAGCTTATTCATTTTGTTGATGGTGTTACTGTTCAAAAGCAATCTGATGAAGTTACTGGTTTAAGTTCATTGGTAGTTACTGATCCAAAGCAGCGTGGTTCGGCAGGTAAAGAATTACGACCTATGGTGAAGTTGCTAGACAGCGATGGTAATAATATCTATTTGCCAGGAACTGAAATTCCTGCGCAGTATTTCTTACCTGCCGGTGCGATTGCTGGTATTAAGGATGGTGGTGAAGTTAAGGTGGGTGATGTTCTGGCGAGGATTCCTCAAGAATCAAGTAAAACCAGAGATATTACCGGTGGTTTACCACGAGTTGCTGATTTATTTGAGGCTCGCAAAACTAAGGATCCTGCCATTCTAGCTGAAACCAGTGGCACAATTTCATTTGGTAAAGAAACCAAAGGTAAGCAGCGAGTTATAATTACTGATGCTACTGGTGAGCAAATTGAAACCTTGATTCCTAAATGGCGACATATTACCGTGTTTGAAGGTGAGTATGTGGAAAAAGGCGAGACCATTGCTGAAGGTGAATTGACACCTCATGATATCCTTAGATTAAGAGGTATTGAAGAACTAGCAAATTACTTGGTGAAAGAAATTCAAGATGTCTATCGTTTACAAGGCGTTAAAATTAACGATAAGCATATTGAAGCCATAATACGTCAGATGCTTAGAAAAGTTGAGATTACAGCCTCAGGTGATACCGCGTTTATAAAAGGCGAGCAAGTTGAACGTGCTGCGATGAGATTTGAAAATGAAAGAATAGAGTCTGAAGGAAAGATTCCGGCAAGTTATGAATCAATCCTATTAGGTATTACTAAGGCTTCATTGGCAACAGAATCGTTTATAAGTGCTGCGTCATTTCAAGAAACAACGCGAGTCTTAACAGATGCTGCAGTTAGAGGTTTAAGCGATAGTCTTCAGGGATTAAAAGAGAATGTAATTGTTGGTAGATTAATACCTGCAGGTACTGGTTTGGCTTATCATGAAAATAGAAAAAATAGACTAAATCAATATAAAACTGCTGAAGTAGAAGAAGTTGTTAGTACTCTTGATGCAGTAGATGTTGAGGAAGCTCTAAAACAAGCGCTAAGTATTTAGATTTAATAATATTAAAAGAAAATCAACTTGACCTTGTTAGTGATAGTAAGTATTATACTCTGCTGACATGAGTCATTGCACTAAATACAGCTTATAATAAATTAAGTCAGTTGCTCTATAAGTGTGTCTGGCTTAATAATTAACTGCTAGTTAAATAGAATATTGGAGTAAACAAAGGTATGGCCACGATCAACCAATTAGTTCGTAAGCCCCGCGCTAAAAAAGTAGAGAAAAGCAATGTTCCTGCGTTAGAGGCTTGTCCTCAGCGTAGAGGTGTGTGTACTCGGGTTTATACTACGACGCCTAAGAAACCAAACTCAGCTCTGCGAAAAGTTGCAAGAGTTCGTTTGACAAATGGATCTGAAGTAAGTAGCTATATCGGCGGCGAAGGCCACAATCTTCAAGAGCATTCCGTGGTTCTTATAAGAGGTGGGCGTGTTAAAGATTTACCAGGTGTTAGATATCACGTTGTTCGTGGTAGTTTAGATGCTTCAGGTGTAAGTAATCGTAAGTGCGGTCGCTCCAAGTATGGAACGAAACGACCTAAAAGTTAATGCTGAGTTGGTGAGAAATGTCTAGAAGAAGAGTTGCAACAAAAAGAGAAATAATTCCTGATCCACGGTTTGGTAGTATAATGTTAACCAAATTTATGAATATGATTATGGAAAGTGGCAAGAAATCAATTGCAGAAGGGATTGTCTATGGCGCCTTGAAAGTAATTGAAGATAAAGGTCATGCAGAGCCCTTGGAAGTATTATCTAAAGCCTTAGAAAACGTTCAGCCTAGAGTTGAAGTTAAGTCTAGGCGTGTAGGTGGTGCAACGTATCAAGTTCCTGTTGAAGTAAGGCCCTCAAGACGAATGGCTTTGGCTATGCGTTGGTTGATCGATGCTTCACGTAAAAGAAACGAAAGAAATATGTCATCTAAGTTGGCTGGCGAATTAATGGATGCGTTTGAAAGTAGAGGTTCTGCCGCTAAAAAGCGTGAAGATACTCATAGAATGGCTGAAGCTAATAAAGCTTTTTCACATTATCGTTGGTAATTTTATATCATGTTAGTTAGTGAATAGTGCGTAAGACTTCAATAGACCGATACCGAAACATTGGTATCATGGCGCACATCGATGCAGGGAAAACAACTACAACTGAACGAATTCTATATTATACTGGAGTATCGCATAGGATTGGGGAAGTTCATGATGGTTCTGCAACCATGGATTGGATGGAGCAAGAGCAGGAACGTGGGATAACAATAACATCTGCTGCTACGACTTGCTTTTGGTCTGGGATGAGAAAACAATTCCAAGAGCATAGAATTAACATTATAGATACGCCGGGGCATGTAGATTTTACTATTGAAGTTGAGCGTTCGTTAAGGATTCTTGATGGTGCCTGTGCGGTGTTTTGTGCTGTTGGTGGGGTTGAGCCGCAGTCCGAAACTGTTTGGCGTCAGGCTAATAAGTATCAAGTACCTAGATTGATTTTTATTAATAAAATGGATCGTGTGGGTGCTGATTTTTATAGGGTCATTGGGCAAATTAAATTGCGATTGGAATGCGATCCTTTGCCTATGCAGTTGCCAATAGGGGCTGAAGATGGATTTTTAGGTCTAATAGATCTTGTAAAAATGAAAGCTGTTTATTGGGATGAGTTGAGTTTGGGCTTATCATTTGAAGAAAAGGAAATACCTTCAGATCTTCTTGCTTCCTGTCAAAATTATAGGGAGCAAATAATAGAAGCGGCAGCCGAAGCTAACGAAGAATTGATGGATAAGTATCTTCTAACTGGTAGTCTGGCCGATGAAGAGATAGTAAACGGTATACGTATACAAACTATTGCTAATAAAGTTGTTCCCGTGTTTTGTGGGTCTGCCTTTAAGAACAAGGGGGTTCAATGTCTTCTTGATGCGGTAGTTGAATATTTGCCATCTCCGTTAGATATTGGATCGATTTCTGGTGTAAATGAAGATGATCAGGCTATCACTAAGCGCTTGGCTTCTGATGAAGAGTCATTTTCTGCTTTGATATTTAAAATTGCAGCAGATCCATTTGTAGGCACTTTGGCTTTCTTTAGGGTTTATTCTGGCAGTCTCTCTGTAGGGGATTCAATTTATAATTCTGTTAAAAAGAAAAAAGAACGTATTGGTCGAATTGTACAAATGCATGCTAATAGTCGGGAAGATGTTAAGCATGTCTATGCTGGCGACATTGCTGCGGTCATTGGTTTAAAAGATATTACGACCGGTGATACTTTGTGTTCGCTTGATTCGGTTATTGTTCTTGAGCGTATTGTTTTTCCCGATCCAGTTATTTCTGTTGCAGTTGAACCAAAAACTAAAGCAGATCAAGATAAGATGGGTGTTGCGCTTGCTAAGTTAGCTCAAGAAGACCCTTCATTTCGTGTTAGCGTTGATGATGAATCAGGGCAGATTATAATTTCAGGTATGGGCGAGCTTCATCTTGAAATAATTATTGATCGAATGAAAAGGGAGTTTAGTGTTGATGCTCGTGTTGGAGCTCCACAGGTTTCGTACAGAGAAACTGTGCTTGATAAAGTAGAGCATGAAACTAAGTTTGTAAGGCAGGCGGCAGGTCGCGGCCAATATGCTCATGTTCGGCTAAGGATAGAGCCGCAAGAGCAAGGTTCTGGGTACGTCTTTGTAGATGAGGTTGTTGGTGGTGTAATTCCAAAAGAATATATCCCGGCAGTTGATAAAGGCATACAGGAACAATTAAAAAGTGGTATCCTAGCCGGCTATCCTGTAGTTGATGTTAAAGTTTCGATATTCGATGGGTCATTTCATGAAGTTGACTCTAGTGACGTGGCTTTTCAAATTGCAGGATCAATTTGTTTTAGGGAGAGTGTAAAAAAAGCAAGCCCAATTTTATTAGAGCCTATAATGAAAGTTGAGGTTGCTACACCTGAGGAATTTATGGGTGTTGTAGTTGGTGATATTAATAGGCGGCGAGGGATTATCCAAGGAATGGAGGATTCTATGTCTGGTAAAACAGTAAGTTGCGAAGTTCCGTTGTCAGAAATGTTTGGTTACGCTACTGATTTACGATCAGCTACTCAGGGGCGTGCAACATATAGTATGCAGTTTGAAAAATACAATGAAACGCCTGCTCATGTAGCTGGTGCTATTATTAAAAAATCTTCATAAAATTGAATAACACAAGGTATTGAATCATGGCCAAAGAAAAATTTTCACGTAATAAGCCGCACGTAAACGTAGGGACCATAGGTCACGTAGATCACGGCAAGACAACTCTAACTGCTGCATTAACCACGGTAATGGCAAAATTACACGGTGGCGCAGTCAAAGCATTCGATCAAATTGATAACGCACCAGAAGAACGCGCTCGTGGTATTACTATTGCGACGTCTCATGTTGAGTACGAATCTGCAGTACGTCATTACGCACACGTTGATTGCCCAGGCCATGCTGATTATGTAAAAAATATGATTACCGGTGCCGCGCAAATGGATGGTGCGATATTAGTCTGTTCAGCAGCTGATGGCCCTATGCCTCAAACCAGAGAACACATCTTGTTATCAAGACAAGTCGGTGTGCCTTATATTGTCGTGTTTTTAAACAAAGCCGACATGGTTGATGATGAAGAGCTTATTGAATTGGTAGAAATGGAGCTTCGTGAGTTACTGGATATGTATGAATTTCCAGGTGACGATACGCCCATTATCAGAGGTTCTGCGCTACTTGCCCTACAAGGCGATGAAAGCGAAATCGGTATGCCGTCAGTTATTAAATTAGTTGAAGCATTAGATACTTATATTCCTTTACCAGAGCGTGCTGTTGACGGTGCCTTCTTAATGCCGGTTGAAGATGTATTTTCAATTTCAGGTCGTGGTACGGTAGTAACAGGTCGTATTGAGCGCGGCATTATCAAAGTAGGTCAAGAAGTTGAAATTGTTGGCATTAGAGCGACTGTTGTTACAACAGTGACTGGTGTTGAAATGTTTAGAAAATTACTTGATCAAGGTGAGGCGGGTGACAACGTAGGTTTGTTGCTTAGAGGCACTAAGCGTGATGATGTTGAGCGCGGACAAGTATTGGCTCACAAAGGCACTATTAAACCTCATGCATTTTTTAATGCAGAGATTTACGTATTATCAAAAGATGAAGGTGGTCGTCATACGCCCTTTTTTAATGGCTACCGTCCACAGTTCTATTTTAGAACCACTGATGTAACGGGTGCAGTTGATTTACCAGAAGGCGTAGAAATGGTTATGCCGGGTGATAACATCTCTGTAAAAGTTAAATTAATCTCTCCGATTGCTATGGAAGATGGCTTGCGTTTTGCGATTCGTGAAGGTGGTCGTACAGTAGGTGCGGGTGTTGTTGCATCAATAATTGAGTAAATATTATGTCTAATCAAACTATCAGAATCCGATTGAAATCATTTGATCATAAATTAATTGATCAATCGGCTGGTGAGATTGTAGAAACAGCAAGAAGAACTGGGGCTCAAGTAAAAGGTCCTATTCCATTGCCTACAAAAAAAGAACGCTTTACAATTTTGATTTCGCCTCATGTAAATAAAGATGCTAGAGATCAATATGAGTTAAGAACGTATAAAAGATTGCTGGATATCGTTGAGCCAACTGAAAAAACCGTAGATGCATTAATGAAGTTGGATCTTGCAGCTGGTGTTGATGTCCAAATAAAATTGAATTGAAGTAGAGGAATTGGCAGATGTCAATAGGTCTTATAGGTCGTAAATGTGGTATGACCAGAGTATTTTGTGAGGATGGTACTTCTGTTCCAGTTACTGTTCTCCAAATTGACTCAAACAGAGTTAGCCAAGTTAAAAGTATCGAGATTGATGGTTATCGCTCAATACAAGTAACCGCTGGAGAAAAGAAATCTTCTAGAGTTAACAAAGCAATGGCTGGGCATTATGCTGCAGCTAATCTGACTGCCGGAAGAGGTTTGTGGGAGTTCAGGCTTGAAGAAGGTGAAGGTGAGGAATTGTCTACAGGTGCGTTTTTGCCTATTGATATTTTTTCTGCCGGTCAAGTTGTTGATGTGCAAGGTACAAGTATAGGTAAAGGATTTGCTGGTGGTATTAAGCGACATCACTTTAGTATGCAGGATGCTACGCATGGTAACTCTCGTTCACACAGGGTGTTAGGTTCTATCGGTATGTGCCAAACTCCTGGGCGTGTATTCAAGGGCAAAAAAATGGAAGGGCATCTTGGTGCTGTAAAGCGAACCATTCAAAACCTGACTATTCATGCTATTGATGCGGAAAGAAATTTAATTTTAGTAAAGGGATCAGTTCCTGGTGCTAAGGGCGGAGATGTAATCATTACACCCGCTATGAAAATGCGAAATAAAGGTTAAGTCATGGGTTTGCAAATACCTGCTTTAAATGAAAAAGACTCTTCCGGTAAAGTTGAAGTTAATGAGGCTGTTTTTGGTCAGCCTTTTAATGAAACATTGGTTCATCAATTAGTAACTCGCTATCTAGCTGGTGCTCGCGCAGGTACAAAAGCGCAAAAGACCCGGTCTGATGTTAGCGGTGGTGGATCTAAGCCTTGGAGACAAAAAGGAACTGGTCGAGCAAGATCAGGAACAACAAGAAGTCCGATTTGGCGTACTGGTGGTGTTGCTTTTGCTGCACGACCTAGATCTTATGATCAGAAGCTAAATAAAAAAATGTTTAGAGTTGGTATACGTTCAATTCTATCAGAGCTTCTAAGACAAGATCGATTGGTTGTGAGTAATGATATAATTCCAACTACAGCCAAAACTAAAGATTTGAATGTTTTTATAAAAAGCATCAATGCAAAACGGATACTTATTGTAGTTGATGTTGTCGATGCAAATTTAGCATTAGCATCTAGAAATATACCTTATGTTGAAATTGTTGAGGCTGTTAATTTAAATCCAGTGCTTTTAGTTTCTGCTGACAAAGTAATTGCTACACCAGCTGCTTTAAAACAATTAGAGGAGCGTTTAGCATGAATATGATGCAATACCAATTAGCTGGAGTGCTTGAGTCTCCTATTATTTCTGAAAAAAGTAATATTGCTGCTGAGAAATATAAACAGTTCGTATTTAAAGTACAAAAACATGCTACTAAAAAGCAAGTTAAAGGTGCTGTAGAAATGATGTTTAGCGTAGAAGTTGATTCTGTGCATGTTTTAAACGTAAAAGGCAAACAGAAAAAATTTGGCCGTTCGTTAGGTCAAAGATCTGACTGGAAAAAAGCTTATGTTAAGCTAAAGCCAGGGCATGATATAGACTTTTCTGCTGCTTAATTAAAGTAAATGATCAATAGGAAACGGTAGAAACAATGGCGATTGTAAAATCAAAACCTACATCACCGGGTTCGCGGTTTGTAGTACGAGTCAAAAATGATGAGTTGCACAAAGGCAAACCATTTGCTCCTTTACTATGTAAAAAGAGCAAGACAGGTGGGCGAAATAATAATGGACGAATTACAACTCGTCATATCGGAGGTGGCCATAAACAGCACTACCGTATTATTGATTTTAAAAGAAATAAATTTGATATTCCTGCAGTTGTTGAGCGTATCGAATACGATCCAAACAGAACTGCTAATATAGCCTTAATTTTATTTAAGGATGGTGAGCGTCGATATATTATCGCTCCTAAAGGTATTGTTGTAGGGCAAGAGATTCTGTCAGCAGAAACTGTTCCAGTTAAAGTTGGCAATTGTATGCCGCTAAGAAACATACCAATGGGAACTACGGTTCATTGTGTTGAATTAAAGCCTGGAAAAGGTGCTCAAGTTGCTAGAAGCGCTGGTACTTCTGTTCAATTAGTAGCAAGAGATGGTGCTCATGCTACAATAAGAATGCGTTCTGGTGAGATGCGTAAAGTATTCGCTGAATGTAGAGCAGTTATTGGTGAGGTTTCAAATTCAGAGCACAGTTTGACATCACTTGGTAAAGCTGGTGCTTCAAGATGGCGGGGGGTTCGCCCAACTGTTAGAGGTGTCGTAATGAATCCAGTAGATCATCCACATGGTGGTGGTGAAGGTCGTACTTCTGGTGGTAGACATCCGGTTTCACCATGGGGTATGCCTACTAAGGGATACAAGACAAGAAAAAACAAGCGTACTGATAATATGATTATTAGACGTCGTAAGCAGAAATAGAGAGGAATCAGCGTGCCGCGTTCAATTAAAAAAGGTCCTTTTATTGATCATCATCTTCTAAAAAAAGTAGAAGATGCCGTAAGTAGCAATAATCGGAAACCGATTAAAACATGGTCGAGAAGATCAATGATAATTCCAGATATGCTGGGTTTAACAATTGCAATCCATAATGGTCGATTACATATTCCAGTTCTTATTTCTGAAAATATGGTTGGCCATAAATTAGGTGAGTTTTCTCCGACTAGAACATATAAAGGCCATGTGGCTGATAAGAAATCAAGGTAGAGAATGTGATGGAAATTTCAGCTATTTTAAAAAACGCCCCATTATCTGCTCAAAAAGCTAGATTGGTCGGTGACCAAATTCGTGGAATGCCCGTTGAAAAGGCCCTTAATTTATTAAAGTTTAGCTCAAAAAAAGCGGCGGCAATAATTAAGAAAGTTCTAGAATCTGCAATTGCTAATGCTGAGCATAATGAAAGTGCAGATATAGATGACTTAAGGGTTTCTACCGTTTATGTAAATGAAGGGGCAACCATGAAAAGATTTAAGGCAAGAGCTAAAGGAAATGCTAATCATATCCTTAAAAGAAGCTGCCATATTACAATTAAAGTCGCAGAATCCGAGTAGGGGTAGATTATGGGTCAGAAAGTTCATCCAATTGGAATACGTCTTGGAATTGTAAAGGATTGGAATTCAAGATGGTATGCAAGTAGCCAGGATTATCCGGTTTTCCTGCATCAAGATTTAACAGTACGTGCTTTTATTAAGAAAAAATTAGCACATGCGTCAGTAAGTCGCATACAAATCAATCGTCCAGCTAACAATGCTCATATTACTATTCATACTGCTCGTCCAGGTATTGTAATTGGTAAAAAAGGTGAGGATATTGACTTATTGAGACAAGAAATTTCTAATATGATTGGAGTTCCAGTCCAGCTTAATGTTGAAGAAATTAGAAAGCCTGAGTTAGATGCGCAATTGGTTGCTGAAGGTGTAGCTCAGCAGCTAGAAAAAAGAATTATGTATCGCAGAGCTATGAAGCGAGCGGTTACTAATACTATGCGTTTAGGTGCTGAAGGTATAAAAATAAACCTTGGTGGTCGTTTGAATGGAGCAGAAATTGCTAGAAGCGAATGGTATAGAGAAGGACGAGTTCCTTTACATACCTTAAGAGCTGACATTGATTATGCAACCGCTGAGGCACATACAACCTATGGAATTATCGGCATTAAAGTGTGGATTTTCAAAGGTGAAGTTTTCGATATAGATGCGCATCTTGCGTCTATTAATTCTGATTCCAAGAAGTAGTTGAAGGAATAATGACATGCTTCAACCTAAAAGAACAAAATTCCGTAAGCAACATAAAGGCAGAAATAACGGAACTGCCGTCCGTGGATCATCAGTTAGTTTTGGTGAATACGGTCTTAAAGCAATAACACGTGGTAGATTAACTGCAAGACAGATCGAATCTGCAAGACGAACTATAACTAGACACGTTAAGCGTGGTGGTAAGATTTGGATTAGAATCTTTCCTGACAAGCCTATTACGAAAAAACCATTAGAAGTTCGTATGGGAAAAGGAAAAGGTAGTGTAGAATACTGGGTTGCTCAGGTAAGGCCTGGGACAATGCTGTATGAAATTCAAGGTGTTTCTGAAGAACTTGCACGCGAAGCCTTTACATTGGCTGCTGCTAAGCTTCCTTTGAAAACAATGTTTACTGCGCGGACAATAATGTAATGAAAGCAACAGAACTACGCCAAAAATCAAAAGAAGAGTTAGGGACTCTATTGCTCGATTTATCTAGAGAGCGATTTAACCTTAAAATGCAAAAAGGAACTGGTCAGTTGTCAAAACCTGATCAAGTAAAAAAAGTTAGGCGCGATGTGGCACGAATCCATACCATATTAAATCAAATGGCGAGTGCATAATCATGAGTGAAAATATCACAAAGTTAAGAACAATCACAGGTAAGGTTGTTAGTAACAAAATGGATAAAACCATTACTGTTTTAGTAGAGCGAGTTGTAAAACACCCTGTATATGGGAAATACATTAAACGCTCATCTAAAATGATGGCTCATGATGAAGAAAATGTATGCCAAGAAGGTGATGTGGTTGCTATAACATCTTGTAGACCTTTATCTAAAAATAAAACTTTCAAGTTGGTTCAAATCTTAGAAAGTGCTAAGAGATAGAATTAAATTTTTTATATACAGAGTGTAGGAATAAATCATGATTCAGATGCAAACTAACCTTGACGTCGCCGATAATAGCGGTGCAAAAAGGGTCATGTGTATCAAAGTATTAGGAGGATCGCATCGTCGATATGCTGGAATTGGTGATATCATCAAGGTCAGTATTAAAGACGCTATACCTCGTGGTAGAGTTAAAAAGGGAGAGGTTTATAACGCCCTTGTAGTCAGAACAAGAAAGGGTGTGCGTAGACCAGATGGGTCTGTCATTCGATTCGATGGTAATTCTGCTGTTATTTTGAATAACAATTTGCAGCCATTAGGTACCCGTATTTTTGGCCCTGTAACGCGTGAGTTAAGAGGAGAGAAATTTATGAAAATTATCTCGCTTGCTCCTGAAGTTTTATAAGGTAAGGTATAACAATGGCTAAAATTAAAAAAGGTGATGATGTTATCATTCGTACCGGTAAGGATAAAGGTAAGAGTGGTAGGGTAACCCAGATTTTAAAAGGCGATAAGGTTTTGGTTGAAGGAATCAACCAGGTTAAGAAGAACCAAAAACCGAATCCAAATGCAGGAATCTCAGGTGGGATTATTGTTAAGGATATGCCGATTAATATTTCCAATATAGGATTATATAATCCTGAAACTAAAAAAGCAGATAGAGTAGGCTATAGGTTTCTTGAAGATGGAAAGAAAGTCAGATATTTTAAATCAACAAATGAAGTTGTTGATGTCTAAGGTGCAGATGAATCATGGCTAGATTAGAAACCGTATATAAAGAAACAATTCTTCCTGCATTAGTAGAGCAATTTGCTTATAAATCTATTATGCAGGCCCCGCGCATCACAAAAATCACACTTAATATGGGTGTGGGTGGTGCAGTAGCTGATAAAAAAGTATTGCAATCAGCGCTTTCTGATATGGAAAAAATTTCCGGTCAAAAGCCTGTTGTAACACTTGCAAGAAAATCTATTGCAGGATTTAAAATTCGTGATGATATGCCTATTGGATGCAAGGTTACCTTGCGTAGCGATAGAATGTACGAATTTCTTGATAGATTAATTAGTATATCTATTCCAAGAATACGTGACTTCAGAGGATTGAGTCCTAAAAGTTTTGATGGTCGCGGTAATTATTCTATGGGCGTTAAAGAGCAAATCATATTTCCTGAAATTGATTATGATAAAATTGACACTTTACGTGGAATGGATATTACTATTACTACTACAGCTGAGACCAATGAAGAAGGTTTGGCTTTGTTAAAGTTGTTTAATTTTCCATTTAAGAGTTAAGGGGCAGTTTTAACATGGCAAAAAAATCAATGATTGCGCGTGAAGATAAGCGCAAAAAATTAGTAAAAAAGTATGAAGTAAAGCGTAAAGCTTTGAAGGAAACTATCAGAGATCCAAATGCTTCATATGAAGACAAAGAATCTGCTCATTTACAACTTCAAAAATTACCAAGGGATTCTAGTGTTTCTAGAGTACGTAACCGTTGTAATTTAACTGGACGTCCGCATGGGTATTACCGTAAGTTTGGTCTTAGTAGAAATAAATTAAGAGAAGCTACTATGCGCGGTGATGTTCCTGGTGTAGTCAAAGCAAGTTGGTAAGATCTGTTAGATCAAAGTTGGAGATAAAAAAATGAGTATGACAGACCCAGTTGCAGATATGCTGACTCGTATAAGAAACGGTCAATCTGCTGGTAAAAAAAATATTAAACAACCTTCTTCTAAGTTAAAAGTATCTATTGCTAAGGTACTTAAAGAAGAGGGTTATATTGTAGACTTCAGTACTGAGACTAGCGGTAGCCATACCGAAATGACGGTTGAATTGAAGTACTATAAAGGAGCTCCTGTAATTGAAGCTATAAAAAGAATTAGTAGGCCTGGTTTACGTATTTATAAGTCTAAAGACGAATTGCCAAAAGTTCTTGGCGGCTTAGGGATTGCTATTGTATCAACATCAAATGGTGTTATGACTGATAGAGCTGCGCGTGCCATTGGCCATGGCGGTGAAGTTATTTGCACTGTTTGCTAATGTAGGTGTGTTATGTCAAGAATTGCTAAAGCTCCTATTTCTATTCCAAGTGGCGTAGAAGTAAAGTTAGATGGAAATACGTTAACTGTAAAAGGAAGTAATGGGTTGCTAACTCATGTTCTTAATTCTGTAGTTTCTGTTAATATCGAAAATAACATAATTGAAATGTTATGGGATAAAGATAATAAAATTGCTACTGCTCAAGCTGGAACTGCAAGAGCTGTGTTGAATAACATGGTTACTGGTGTTTCTCAGGGTTTTGAAAAAAAATTGACACTAATCGGTGTTGGTTATAGAGCTCAGGCTAAAGAAAATGTATTAAGTTTATCTTTAGGATTTTCACATCCAGTTGAATTTCAAGTTCCGGCTGGAATTCAAGTCGAAACACCTACTCAAACTGAAATACTTGTTAAAGGAAGTAACAAGCAGTTGGTTGGTGAAGTTGCTGCTAAAATTAGAGCATATAGACCACCAGAGCCATACAAAGGTAAGGGTGTAAGATACGCTGATGAGCACGTTGTCAGAAAAGAAGCTAAGAAGAAGTAAGGTATTGTAATGGATAAGAAACAGTCTCGTATGAAGCGCGCATTAAAATTGCGTTCAAAAATTAAGAAAGTAGGTGCAACTCGATTATCGATTCATAAAACTTCACAGCATATTTATGCTCAAGTAATTAGTGAGGATGGTAGTACAACTTTAGCAAGTGCTTCTACTGTACAGCCTGATATCAAATTAGCTTTAAAATATACTGGCAATATTCAGGCCGCAGCAATTGTTGGAAAGCATATCGCTGAAAAAGCATTGGCTGCTGGAGTAACGGAAGTTGCTTTTGATCGTTCAGGATTCAAATACCATGGCCGAGTTAAGGCATTGGCAGATGCTGCGCGTGAAGCCGGCTTGAAATTTTAGGAGAATAAAATGGCTACAGCACCGGCTCAAGGTAGTGCAGATGGTTTGCAAGAAAAATTAGTAAATGTTCGTCGAGTTGCAAAAGTTGTTAAAGGTGGTAGAGTTTTTGGTTTTACTGCTTTAACTGTTGTTGGTGATGGTGAAGGACGGGTTGGTTACGGAGTTAGTAAGGCTCGTGAAGTACCAATCGCTATACAAAAATCATTGGAACAAGCCAGAAAAAATATGCGTAAGGTTTCTTTAAAAGGAGATACTTTACAATATGCAATCATGAATACAACTGGTGCTGCAAAAGTTTATATGCAACCTGCCTCTGAAGGTACGGGCATAATAGCTGGTGGCGCTATGAGAGCTGTTTTTGAGGTTGTTGGCGTACATAATGTATTGGCAAAATGTATAGGAACTAGTAATCCTATTAATGTTGTAAGAGCAACTATTAATGGATTGACAGGTATGCATAATGCAGGACAGATAGCTGCTAAACGTGGTTTGTCTGTAGAGCAAATTACTGGATAGTATTATGACTATAAATAAGTTACATGTAACAATGACAAAAAGTAGGTTTGGACGTTTGCCTCGTCATCAAGCATGCTTAAAAGGATTGGGTTTAAGTAAAATTAATCAAACGGTGATTTTACTCAATACTCCAGAGATTAGAGGTATGATAAACAAGGTGTCATACATGCTTAAAGTCGAGGAAGTTTAATGTATTTAAATACTATCCAGCCAAGTGAAGGCTCAAGAAAAAAATCCAAGCGTGTAGGTCGTGGAATTGGATGTACATTAGGTAAGACATGTGGAAGAGGTCATAAGGGACAAAAGTCTCGTAGTGGTGGATTTCATAAAGTTGGTTTTGAAGGCGGACAGATGCCTTTACAAAGAAGACTACCTAAAGTGGGATTTAAGTCTTTAAAAAGTAAATATTCAGCTGAAGTTAGATTAAATGAACTAAATTCATTAAATGTTGATATTATCGATCTAAAAGTTTTAATTGCTTCAAATATTGTTCCTGAGTTTACTAAAACGGCTAAAATTATTAAGTCTGGTGAATTAATTAAGGCTATAAATCTTAAAGGTATTAAGGTAACGGTTGGCGCACGAATTTCTATTGAAGCTCTTGGTGGCAAAGTAGAGGTTTAAGTGAGTAAAGCTAAAGAGTCTGCAAGCAATATGTCTAACAGTCATTCTGAATTAAAAGCTAGATTGCTCTTTGTTCTAGGTGCACTTATCGTATATAGAATTGGATCTCACATACCTGTTCCTGGTATTGATCCAAAAGCATTAACTATTATGTTTGAGCAGCAAAGCGGATCAATATTGGATATGTTCAATATGTTTTCTGGTGGTGCTTTGATGAGACTAAGTTTATTTGCGCTTGGAATCATGCCTTACATATCTGCATCAATTATTATGCAGTTAATGACTGTTGTAATTCCTTCTATGGAGCAGTTAAAGAAGGAAGGTGAGTCGGGTAGAAAAAAGATTTCTCAGTTTACTCGTTACGGGACTGTCTTTTTAGCTACATTTCAAGCTATCGGTATTTCTATTGCCTTGCAGAATCAAACTGCAGGTGGTTTGTCTGTAGTTCTGGTGCCTGGATTTAATTTTATTGCTATTACAACAATCACACTGGTAACAGGGACTGTTTTCCTTATGTGGCTTGGTGAACAAGTTACTGAACGTGGCATTGGCAACGGTATATCTCTTATTATATTTGCAGGTATAGTTTCAGGCTTGCCAAAAGCAATAGGTGGTACTTTAGAATTAGCTCGTACTGGTGAAATGAATGGTGGATTCATAATTCTTTTGTTTTTATTGTCTCTTGCAGTGACAGCTTTGGTTGTTTTTGTTGAGCGTGGACAACGAAGAATTTTGATAAATTATCCGAAAAGACAGCAAGGTAATAAGCTTTATGCTGGGCAAAGTAGCTTTTTGCCTCTCAAGTTAAATATGGCTGGTGTAATCCCGCCTATATTTGCTTCAAGTATTATTCTTTTTCCTGCTACTATAGCCGGTTGGTTCGGTAACAGTGTTGGCTTTGAATGGTTGCAAGATATTGCAACTATGTTATCTCCAGGGCAACCTGTTTATGTTTTGATATATGCAACAGCAATTATATTCTTCTGCTTTTTTTATACTGCTTTAGTATTTAACTCAAAAGAAACTGCTGAGAACTTGAAAAAATCTGGTGCTTTTTTACCTGGTATTAGACCTGGCTTACAGACTTCTATCTATATAGACAAGGTGTTGACAAGATTGACTTTGATCGGTGCTTTTTATATAACATTAGTTTGCTTGTTGCCTGAGTTTTTGATTGTTTATTGGAATGTTCCATTTTATTTTGGTGGTACTTCCTTATTGATCATTGTTGTTGTAGTAATGGATTTCATTTCTCAAATGCAAACTCACTTAATGTCTCAGCAATATGATGGCTTGATGAAAAAAGCCAATCTCAAAAAATAATAATTAATATCTTAAAGGTTTGGAGTTAGCTATGAAAGTTCGTGCTTCTGTTAAAGCAATTTGTCGAAATTGTAAAATTGTAAAAAGAAATGGCGTTGTAAGAGTTATTTGTGTTGACGGTAGACATAAGCAACGACAAGGCTAAAATAATTTGTTGCGCTATAATTACTGCAATGCTATAATTTGGCGCTTAACTGTATAGAATTACTCAGGGGAGTATCTAGATGGCACGTATTGCCGGGATAAATATACCAGATCATAAACACGCAGTAATTGCTTTAACTGCTATTTATGGTGTAGGTCGTCAAACTTCAAGTGAAATTTGCGAAAAGGTAGGTATACTACCGTCCGTAAAAATTAAAGAACTTACTGAAGAGCAATTAGAAGCTATTCGTAATGTAGTTTCAAAGATGACAGTAGAAGGCGATTTGCGTCGTGAAGTTTCTATGAATATAAAGCGTTTGATGGATCTTGGTTGCTATCGTGGAATTAGACATCGCAGAGGATTGCCATTAAGAGGTCAAAGGACCAGAACTAATGCAAGAACTCGTAAAGGTCCACGTAAACCCATTCGTAAATAAGATATTCCTTTAGAGGTTCGTTGTAATGGCTAGTCAAAATCGCTCAAGAAAACGTATTAAAAAAGAAGTTGCTGATGGCATTGTTCATGTTCATGCATCTTTTAATAACACAATAATAACTATCACAGATAGAAAAGGTAATGCTTTGTCCTGGGCAACATCAGGTGGCTCTGGTTTTAGAGGGTCTAGAAAAAGTACACCATTTGCAGCTCAAGTAGCAGCTGAAAAAGCTGGTATTATAGCTCAAGAATTCGGCATGAAAAATCTTGATGTTATGATTAAGGGTCCTGGTCCTGGTCGTGAGTCTGCTGTTCGCTCATTGAATAATCTAGGATTTAAAATTAATAATATAGTAGATGTGACACCCATTCCTCATAATGGTTGCCGTAATGGTTGCCGTCCACCTAAGAAACGCCGCGTATAAGAATACTGGAGTAGTAATATGGCAAGATATCTTGGACCAACCTGTAAATTAAGTCGAAGAGAAGGAACTGATCTTTTTTTAAAGAGCAGGGGTAAGTCTTTAGAAAGTAAGTGTAAGTTAGATCAGAGACCTGGTCAGCATGGAACTAAAAGAACTAGAAGTTCAGATTACGCATTACAGTTAAGAGCAAAACAACGCTTAAGACGTATTTATGGTATTTTAGAGAAGCAATTCCGAAACTACTATAAATCTGCTGATATGAAAAAAGGCGCTACAGGCGAAAACCTTTTAAACTTATTAGAATCCAGATTAGATAATGTAGTTTATCGTATGGGTTTTGCATGTACTCGTGCTGAAGCGCGTCAATTAGTTTCTCACAAATCAATCCAAGTAAATGGATCTTTAATTAATGTTCCTTCATACCAAGTTTCTCCTGGTGATGTTTTAACTATTAGAGAAAAAGCAAAAAAACAACAAAGAATAGTTGACGCATTAACTGTTACTGAACAATACGGTTTTCCGTCTTGGGTTGATGTTAATTCTAAAGAAATGATTGGTACTTTTAGTTCTCTGCCTGATCGTGTAGATTTAGGTAGTGATATAAATGAGCAACTTGTAGTTGAGCTTTACTCTAAATAATTGAAGTTTTGAGGGATATAAATAAATGCAGAATTCTATTTCTGGCTTATTAAAGCCTCGTTTAGTTGAGGTTGTAAGTAATTCTACTAATCATTCAAAAATCATTATTGAACCTTTTGAACGTGGTTTTGGGCACTCTTTAGGGAATGCTTTAAGACGCGTATTGTTGTCTACCATTTCTGGCTGTGCTGTTACAGACGTTGAAATTGAAGGTGTTCTTCATGAATACACAACAATAGATGGTGTGCAAGAAGATGTCATTGATATTCTTTTGAACTTAAAAAAATTAGCAGTAATTTTACATTCAAAAGATGAAGTTGAGCTTACGTTAACTAAAAGTGGTGCTGGTTGTATAACTGCCGCAGATTTTAAACTTCCTCATGATGTTGAAATTGTTAACCCAGATTTAATTATCGCCAATCTAACTCAGAATGGCGTTTTAAATATGAAAGTTAAAGTTCGAAGAGGTAGAGGCTATGAGCCTGTTAGTCTCCGTAATTTAAATTCAGATGCTCCAAGTGCTGTTGGTGTTTTACATTTAGATGCTTCTTTTAGTCCTATTGTAAAAGTTGCTTATCAGGTCGAAAGTACACGAGTTGAACAAAGAACAAACTTAGATAGGCTTGTTATCGATCTTGAAACTAATGGTACAGTTGATCCTGAACAAACTATCAAACTTGCTGCAACTATTCTTCATGATCAATTATCTGTATTTGTTGATTTTGAAAAAGTAAGCCAAAAAGTAGTTGAAGAAATAGTCATAGTTGAAGAAGAATGTGATCCTGTCCTTTTACGTCCGGTTGATGATCTTGAATTAACAGTGCGTTCAGCTAACTGTTTAAAAGCTGAAAATATTTTTTATATCGGAGATTTAATTCAAAGATCTGAAGTTGAGTTGTTAAAAACTCCAAATTTAGGAAAGAAATCCTTAACGGAAATTAAAGATATCTTAGCTTTGAAAGGTTTGTCTTTGGGTATGCGTTTAGAAAATTGGCCGCCTGAATCACTTGCAGGTCAATCACACATATTATCAACACATTAACATTAGGTCTTCTAATAATGAGACATCGTAAGTCTGGTAGAAAATTAAATATGAATAGCAGCCATCGCAAGGCGCTATTCAGCAACATGGCTAATTCTTTGTTTAATCATGAATTAATCAGAACAACATTACCTAAAGCAAAAGAATTAAGAAGCTTTGCTGAATCTTTAATTACGTTATCTAAAGTAGATACTGTTGCAAAAAGAAGATTAGCGTTTGCAAGACTTCGTGACAGAGATATTGTTACTAAGCTTTTTAACGAGCTAGGCCCGCGTTATCAAAATCGTGCCGGTGGATATTTACGTATTATGAAATGCGGATTTAGAACTGGTGATGATGCGCCTATGGCTTATGTTGAGCTTGTAGATCGTCCTGAGTAATATGGTATTTAAATAAGGAAGCCAAGATTTTTGGTTTCCTTATTTTAGTCTTCTAGTTTGTAATGCTGGCTCTACTCAGTTAATTTTATCTTGAAATCTTTAACTTATCGCTTTAAAAATCCTCTGCTTTAATTCCTCTAATACTCCATATTTAACTCGTAACTCTTTCACGTAGTGAATCTTTAATATTCAGTGAAGATAGTTAAAGTATACTTCAGTCCTGTTTAGTCATTTATCTTTCGGTCTTTGTTTAAGTCTAGTACACCAAACCTGAAATTAGCAGGATTAAATTCATGCTACTAAGGGCTTGCCAATATAAGTCCAACGAAAAGGTTTAGCGAGTGTTTCATTAAAAAACGTAATAAATTTCAGAATCCGCTCTTTCAGCTCCGCAGTTGATTTAAATTGCCCGCGTTTAAGTAAGCGACGCGCAAGAATTCCGAACCAAATTTCAACTTGATTGAGCCAAGAACAATGCTTCGGAGTATAAATAAAACGAATTCTATGGCTCTCATCTCTTAGAAATTCGGTTCTTGATGGCATATTATGCAGTATTCCCTCTTCGCCTTTTTTGCCTAAGTCATCTTGAATGTTACATTCTTTGGCAATCCATTCCACAAGTGATGCTGATTTGTGAGTGTTCAGTTAATCGGCAATGAAGATCCATTTAGCTTGTGGATCGCTTTCTACTGTTTGCTTAATATGCTGAAGGAAGTCAACTTCAGTCCGTGTTTCTTGAATCGTTGGGAAAATCACCTGTCCAGTAGCAACCTCAAAATTAGCAATCAGAGCTTGAGTACCATGACGCTTATATTCAAACTCAACGCGGGCAACTTGTCCAGGCTTCTCAGGCTGTGTCGGATGTATACGCTCTAAAGCCTGAATGCCGGTTTTTTCATCAACGCTAATAACATGTATTCCTTGTTCGTGTAACTCTACAGCCTGATGATACACCTTGCAGATATCTCGTACTTCTTTACGAAATTCGACGTCGTCCTCTATTTCATGATTTAGCCAATAGCGTGAAAGATGTGGTTTTATCTGGCACTGATTTTAAAAAACGCCCAATACTAGTGGACGATATCTCTTCAAAAATGTTGCGTTTGACCGCTTCTTGGCCTAGGGTTGCTCGCGACCACTCCGATAAATGTTCAGGGGGCGTTTCGCAAGCTAAAGCGACAAGTAGACAAACTTGTTCTGCTGTAAATTTTGGAACTGCACCAGGGCGAGAAGCATCGGATAGTGTAATTTCAATTAATTGACGCAACGCTTTCGGTTTTTCTGCCCTGATTGAGAGCTCATTAGTCACTGACAACCAACGTTTTCGCCATTTTCCAACACTTTCTTCCTGAAGATGTAATTCTTGGCTAATAGCCTTATTGGTCTTTCCTTTGCTGGCAAGTATTACAATTTGAGCTCGCTGCACTAAGCTATGTGCCAATTGGCGGCTACGTGTGATTTCTTCCAAAAGTTGTGATTGTTCATTAGTAAGTTCGATAACCGGGCAGACACGCATAAATTTTCTAATAGGGGGGAATTACTACGTGCGCTTATTATCCCACTTTTTAAAGGTTTGGTGTACTAG